>Ga0180221_1000102_pt1 | contig 140160 bp, 125 predicted proteins | sample eDN5th37CKraftMG_FD_151339 | JGI IMG/M metagenome (GOLD analysis project Ga0180221, IMG submission 151339) | Enriched Miracle-Growth compost microbial communities from Emeryville, California, USA - eDNA 5th pass 37_C Kraft MG (version 2) (version 2) ... | reverse complement strand
GCGCCTCACTGCGCGCCTCACGCACCTGCTCGCGCGTCGGCGCCGGCGGCGACACCGACTGCTCCTCACCGATCACCGGCGGCTGCGTGGACGCCGGCGGGACGGGCGCCGGGGTCGGGGTCGGCTCAGGGGTCGGCGTGGGCGGAGGCGGCGGAGGCGGCGGCGTCTCCGCGAACGAGAACGTCGTCGCCGAGGTGCCCACACCGATGGTCACGTCGTTGACGAAGACCTCGATGCCGTCGAGGCTACTGCTGGTTCCCGTGCTGCCGATCGCGATCTGGATGCCGTCCTGGTTGATCGTGGCCGTGCCGAGCACCCGCTGCAGGTCCGCCCACCGGACCACGCCGGCCAGGTTGTTCGTGCAGTTGAGCCCGCCGATCGTGAAGGCGCGCGTGCACCGCCACTTCGCCTCGGGCGCGAACGGCTGCCACGTCTGCCACTGGCCCAGCTCCACCGGCTGCGTGGGCGTGTTGCCCGACGCGTCCGGGTCATAGACGAGCCCGGTGTAATGGTCAGCGCCCGGAAGCGCGTCGTCGGTGACGCCGAGCGTGATGTACGGCGCCTGCGGATACCGGTTGCCCGGCGACTGGTAGGAGCGGTACGACAGCTGGGTCAGCTCGTTCAGCGTGCGGCCCGCAACCGCGCGGTAGTACAGGTTCTCCTTCGCGCGGCGCTCACCCGCCGGCAGCGTGGCGAGCTGCATCCGGTAGCTCCAGGTCGACTCCGGCCCGAGCACGATCCCGCGCTGGTTCGTGTCGTTGCCGCCGATGACCGGCGCGATGCCGTCGTCGGACACCGCCTCGAAGCCGAGCGCGGAGAAGTTGGCCGTGTTGACCGCCTGTGTAGTGGGCGCGGTCTGCTCGAAGTCGGCGACGCTTGTCGTGCCGTCGAGCGTGATCCGAACGTCGTCGACGTAGCCCTCGAAGTTGGCCCAGCCGCCGTTGCTCGTCGAGCCCGTGACGATGGTGATGCCGCCCGGGTACTCCTGGCCGAGTGGACCGGTGTTCACATTGGGCGGCTCACGGCCCGGACCGAGGATCACGGCGTCCGGATACTTGTCCTGGAAGGCGTCGAGCGAGAACGTGCAGTCCTGCGGGTTGGCGGCGCAGTTGGAGCCGGTGTGACCGTCCGGCCAGCCGTCGGGCAGCACCTTGGTCGACCACCATCCCCCGCTGCCGGCGACATCCCAGTCGCGCCAAGCGTCCGCCACGTCCTTGTTCGGGTTGTCGGGCGCCGACCGGTAGGCCTCCCACACCAGGATCGTGTCGAGCTCGTCGTCGCCGTCGAGGTCCAGCGGGATGTTGATGCTCGCGTTGAGGTTCACGTTGCGGGCAAGCTGCGCGCTCGTCAGGAACGTCCGCATCCGCAGGCCCTCGAGGGCGTCGAGCGGCTGACCGATCGACGGCGAGAACGAGATGAAGCTACGCCCGCCCTGGCCGACGTTGGGCTGGGGGTCTACCGTGCCCGGCCCGGTCAGCAGCTGGAGGCTCGCGCGACCAACGGACCCCTCCCCCGCGCGAGCGCCGAGGTTCTCGACGGGAACCGCCGACGCGGTGTTGCGGGACTCGAACGTCCAGCCACCGGGATCAGCGGGCGTGATGACCTCGGCGTTCGCCGCAGCGGCGGTCCCGCCGAGCGCCGCCACGGCGAGCGCGGCGGCGATGGTTCTCCGTGTTCCAAGCAAAGCCACTCCCCAGTTGCAGGTGAGATTTCTCACCACCATCGTGCGACCCCGCGACGCGGGTGTCGCTCGGACATACGTCCAGTTCTTCGCTCAGGTCCTCCAGAACGGCCACGATTTGCGCCGATCTAACGAGGTTTCGCGTGACACGCGGCCGGCGGGGGCGCCCGCCGGCCCTGCCGCCACACACCGCGTCAGACGCGGATCGTCAGACGGCCGCGGGCGCGCTCGCGCTCGCCGTTGCCGTTCACGCGCACCTCGATGCTCATCGTGGCGCCGCCCGCCCGGCGCAGCTGCCGCCGCTGCTTGGGCGTGAGCTGCAGGAAGATCGGCACCGCCTCGCCCTGCACGGCGGCGCCGCGCTGGACGGGCAGGACGATCCGCGTGCCGTCCCGCAGCCGAAGGACGATGTTCACCGCGACCCGGCACTCCGCCGCCTCGCAGCCGATCGCCAGCACCGGCGGGATCTCACCGCGCCGCGGCACCGACACCCGGGAGCTCACGGGCCGGAACACCTGCGCCAGGCCGCCCAGGTTCAGGCCGGCGTTGCGCACCCGACCGCCGAGGATCTCCGCCGCGTGCTCCCGCGCCTGCTCGCTGGTCGACGGCGACGTGCTCGGCTCGCTGAACGGCTGGGGCTCGGGCGCCGGCGGCGTCGACGGCGTGGGCGGAGGCGTCGGCTCGGGCTCCGGCGCCGGCGCGAACACGTTCACGCCCGCGGTCGTCGTCTGGTTGTCGAGCGTCGCCGAGATCGTCGCGAAGCCCACGCCCGTCCCGGTGAACGTGCCGCCGATCTGGCCGCCCGACGTGAGCCCGCCCGATGTCGACAGCGCGCCGAACGTCGTCGACAGGCCGATCTCCTGCTCCGGCAGGCCGACGACCGGGCCGCCCGCCGAGTTCGTCGCGATCGAGGCGGTCACGGGCAGCGTCCCGCCGACGGGCACGCCGCCCGCGACGTTCAGCGCCAGAACGACCCAGGGGTCGCTCACGACCGGCGTCGTGCCGTCTTCGACGATCACCGCGTCGCAGCCCGCGCTCCCGCTGATCGGACCGGCGTTGCAGCCCCACCAGGTGTCGGTCGCATCGACCGGCGAGCCGGACGTCACGTAGCTGTAGAGCCCGCCGGCGGCGTTGCCGACGATCCGGGAGCCGTTGATCTTGGCGCCGACGACGTTGTTGCCGATCGCGATGCCGTGGCCCTGGCCCTCCGGCTGCTCGGTCGGAGTGCTCCCGGTGATGGTCATCCCGGTGAACGTGACGTTCGTGAGCTTGGCCGGTGGGTTGGCGTAGTTGCCGTCGTCGCGCCCCTTGATCGTCAGGCCGGCGCCGACCGTGTTCGTCACAACTGTGTCGACGAAGTGGACGTTCTCGAACTCGTCGAACTTCACGTTCACGTCGATGCCCGCGACCGGCGGGAAGCCCGTCGGGGGCGGGAAGCCGGTGCGGTCGACGGTCACACGCGTGAACGTCGCGTTGCTGACCGCCTCGAAGTACATGCCCTTCAGCCGGTTGTTCCTGAACGTCGTGTCGGTGACCGTGACGTCGTCGAACACGCCGGGCACGCCACTTGGCCCGCCGCACGTCGCCTCGCACGACACGTACATGCCGAGCTGGAGGTTGCTGAAGTCGCTGTCGCGGATGACGAGGTCGCGGGTCTCGCCCTGGAAGTAGAGGCCGTTGCCCGTGCCGTTGCCGTTGCCGTTGCGCACAGTGACCTCGTCGAACGTCCAGCCGCTCATGGACGTTCCGGTCGCCGTGCGCAGGCCCGAGCCCTTGCCCTCCATGAGGACGCCCTCGACCGTGACGTCGTCGACGGTCGCCCCGGCGGCGATCGAGATGCCGTTCCCGCCGGTGCCCACGATCGCCAGGTCGGCGATGACGGTGCCGTCGGCTGCCGCGTTCAGGACGAACCCGCCCGAGAGCGTCGTCTCGTCGCTGCCCGCACCTTGGATTTCGAGGCCGGCCTTGTCGACGGTGACCGTGCCGGTGTAGGCGCCGGCCCCGACGTCGATCGTGTCACCAGCCGTCGCGGCGGCGACGCCCTGCTGGATCGTCGTGTACGTGCACGACGGACAGACCTCGATGGTGTCGGCGGACGCGATGGCCGGGGCGCCGACGAGGGGGAGGACCGCACCCGCCAGCGTCGCCACTGCCCTGCGGATCATGTGTGGGACTCCATTCCTGTCAGTGCGACGGTGGAACCCTGCAGCCAGGCGCCGCTCGGCGCACGGTCCCAGCGTGCCGGGCGCGCCAGCAATCGGACGTCTGTCCAGAATCGGCCCGAGCGCTCAAGTCTTCTGAACGGGAACGGGCCGGCGGGAGCGCGTCCCGCCGGCCTGTCGAGCTCGCGTGGGATTCCGTCTAGCGGACCCGCACGTCGCGGCGCGACGTCGCCCGCTCGCCGTTGCCGGACACGCGGACCTCGACGCTCATCGTGGCGCCGCCCGCCCGGCGGATCTGGCGCCGCTGCTTGGCCGTGAGGCGCAGCGTGACCGGCACCGCCTCGCCCTGGCTCGCGCTCGAGCGCTGCACCGGGAGCACGATCCGCGTGCCGTCGCGAAGCCGCAGCACGATCTTCACCGCGACCTGGCACTGGACGGCCTCGCAGCCGACGGCCAGCACCGGCGTGCGGCGGCTGCGCGGGATCTCGATCCGCGACGCGGCGGGACGGAACACCTCGGCCAGGCCGCGCAGGCGGAAGCCGGCCGACCGGACGTCGCCGCCCAGGATCTGGCTCGCCTGCTCCTCGGCCCGCTCGGCCGGCGGCGACGTGCTCGGCTCATCGCCGCTCGCCCCCGGGGGCGGCGGCGTGGTGAGCACCGGCACCGGCATCGGCGTCAGCTCCGGCTCGGGAGTCGGCCGCAGCGGCACGAACACGTTCACCCCGACCGTCGTCGTCTGGTTGTCGAGCGTCGCCGCGATCGTCGCGAAGCCGGCGTACCACCCGGTGAACGTGCTGCTCAGCACGCCGCCGGAGGTGAGGCCGCCCGACGTCGACAGCTCCCCGAACGTCGTCGACAGGCCGATCTCCTGCTCGGGCAGGCCGACGACCGGGCCGCCCGCCGAGTTCGTCGCGATCGACGCGGTCACCGGGACGGCGCCGCCGACCGGCACGCCGCCGGGGGTCGACACGCCGAGCACGACGCGCGGGTCGGTGGTGATCGGCGCTCCGTCGGGGGCGACGGTCGCGGAGTCGCACCCCGCCGCGCCGGGACCGCCGTTGCAGCCCCACCAGTTGTTCGTGGCGTCGATCGTCGAGCCCGAGGTGACGTAGCTGAGGATGCCGCCGCCCTCGTTGCCGACGATGCGCGAGCCGGTGATGTGGGCGTCGATGACGTTGTAGCCGAACGCGATGCCGTGGCCGAGCGCCTCGGGATGCGCGGTCGGCCGGGTTCCGGTGATCGTCATCCCGGACAGCGTCACGCCGGTCAGCGTCGCCGGAACGACGTCGTAGCCGTTCTCGGCGTCGTCGCGGCCCTTGATGGCCATCGCCGTGCCGAGCGTGTTCGTCACGCGCGTGTCGATGAAGGCGACATTGGCGAAGCCGCCGTACTTGACGTTGATGTCGACGCCGGCGCGCGGGTAGTTCTCCTGGCCGCTCGGACGGATCTCGGCGATCGTGCCCGACCCGTCGATCTCCACGTCGGAGAACACCGCGTCGCTGACCGCCTCGAGGTAGATGCCCTTCGTGGAGTTCTCGTTGAACGTGGTGCTGTCGACGTCGATGCCGTCGAACACCGACGGCACGCCGACGTTGCCGCTCCTGGACGTGTACTGGCTGTACAGCCCGTAGTCGTTGCGGTCGAAGTGGCTGTTCTCGATCACGAGGTTGGTCGTGTGACCCCAGAACCGCGCGCCGAAGTTGTTCCCGGTCGCGGTGACGTTCTCGATCGTCCAGCCGTCGGCGCTCGCCGTGTTGCGGACGTCGATCGCCCACCGGGCGTTCGTGACCGTGAGGTTGGCGAGCGTGATGTCGTCGACGGCGCCGGTGGCGGCGGTGATGCCGTAGGACGTGCCGGTTGCGGTCGTGCCGCGGACGGTCATGTCGCGCAGCGTGCTGCCGGACCCGCCCGCCTGCAGGGTGAAGGCGGTGGCCGCCTGGACCGTCGTGGCAGCGATGCCCTCGCCCTGGATCGTCACACGCGTGTTGATCGTGGCGCCGGCGTACGTCCCGCCGCCGACCTCGATCACGTCGCCGTCGGCAGCCGCATCGACGGCGGCCTGGATCGTGGTGTAGTCGCACCCGGACGCGCACACGGTCCGGGTGGCGGCGGAGGCCAGTGCGGGGATGCCGGCAAGAGCGATGAGCGCACCGGCCAGCGTGATTGCGGTCCTTCGAATCATGCGGTTGGACTCCAGTTCCGGGAAGCGGTGCGACGGGGGAACCCTGGACAGCAGCCGCTTGGGCCCATGACGGTCTCAGCTATTCGTCCAGCCCTGCAATCGGACATCCGTCCGGATTCTTGTCTGATGCCTCAAGCCGCCGGAATCGGGATCCGACTACCGTCGCTTCGCCGTGTCCCCGCCCAGCGTCTCCGTCGCGATCCCCACGCGCCATCGCGCCAGCTATCTGCGCGTGGCCCTGGAGTCGGTGCTGCCGCAGGCGCGCGAGCAGGGCGCGGAGGTCGTCGTGGTGGTCGACGGGCCCGATCCCGACAGCGAGCTGGTCGCCGCCCAGCTCGGGGCGCGGACCGTCGTGCACGACGAGCCGCGCGGCCTCAACGCGGCGCGCAACACCGCGATCACGAGCACGACCGGCGAGCTCGTCGCGTTCCTCGACGACGACGTGCGCGTCCACCCCGGCTGGCTCGCCGCCCTGCGCGACGCGGCCGCGCGCGACCCGGACGTCGATTGCTTCACCGGGCCGATCGTCGCCCGCATCGAGGACCACCGCTTCCCGATGTGCGGCCGCGAGGGGCCGCCGGTGACGTTCCTCGACCTCGGCGACGAGGACGTCGACGCGCCGCACGCCTGGGGGGCGAACATGACGATCCGCCGCAGCGCGATCGACCGCGTCGGGCCGTTCGACGAGGCGCGCGAGCTGTACGGCGACGAGCAGGAGTGGCAGGACCGCCTGCGCGCGAGCGCGCGGCCGCGCATCCGCTACGTCGCCGCCGCCGGCCTGGACCACCGCCGCGCCGGCGACGACGCGCGGCTGCGCTCCCTGATGCGGGCCGCGCGGGCGCGCGGGCGCGCGAGCCGCCGCTTCGACGTGCACAAGGGGACGGCGCCGTCGCTGGCCGCCGAGCTGCGGGTGCTCGCCGGCTGCGTGTGGCACGGGCCCCGCCGGCGCTGCTTCAACGGCCCGGTGATGGCCGCCCACAGCGTCGGGCGCATCGAGGCGGCGCTGGCGTCGCGGCCCGCCCCGAGCACGCCCGACTTCCTGGCCGGGACGTCGGGCACGGTGGGCGGCCGTCGGGGCGCCCTGCGGCGCGTCGCCGACCGCCTGCTCGACGTGCTGGCGCTCCCCGCCCGCGCCCGCCTCGCGCTCGCGGCCCGCCGCACGCCGCGTCGGCGGGTGCTCGCCCTCGCGGTGGTCCGCGACGAGCACCGCGAGCGGTTCGCGCGGATCGAGGCGGCGCTCCGCGCGTCGCGCCACGACGTCGAGCTCGCCGCCACCGCCCCGGGCGACCGCGGCAAGTTCGAGAACCTGAACGCGCTGCTGGCCGACCACCCGGCCGCCGGCCACGACTGGCTCCTGCTCGTCGACGACGACGTCGACCTGCCGCGCCGGTTCCTCGACGCGCTGATCGCCGCCGCCGAGCGCCACGACCTCACGCTCGCGCAGCCGGCGCACCGCCTGCACTCGCACGCCGCGTGGAGCGTCACGCGCCGCCGGCCGGCCGCGCTCGCCCGGCAGACCGCGTTCGTCGAGATCGGCCCCGTGACGCTGATCGCCGCCCGCGCGTTCGCCGACCTGCTGCCGTTCCCGCCGCTGCGGATGGGCTGGGGCCTGGACGTGCACTGGTCCGCGCGCGCGCGCGAGCAGGGCTGGCGGCTCGGCGTCGTCGACGCCGTCCCGGTCCTGCACGCCGCCGCGCCCGCGGCCGCCGCGTACTCGCGCGAGCAGGCGACCGCCGAGGCCCGAGCGTTCCTCTCGGACCGGGCGTACCTGCCGCGCGACGAGGCGAACCGCACGCTGCGCACCTGGCGGTGAGCCGCCCGTTCCGCGTTGCTTGTCACCTTGTGCGTCGCTGCGACGCATGAGGTGACAAGCAACGCGGGGGGAGGCGGGGCAGGAAGCCGCTCCGCGCCGGGCGCCGCCGCGCGGGGCGGATACCGTGGCAGTGGTGAAGGCGCTCGTCGTCGCGGAGTTCTACCCGTCGCAGCGCGATCCGGTGCTGGGCGTCTGGGCCCATCGTCAGGCGCTCGCGGCGCGCGACGCCGGCGCGGAGATCGAGGTCGCGGTGCTGCACCGGCTCGTGCCGCCACGCGCGGCCCTGCGATCGAGACAGGCGCTCACCGAGCTCGCGCGGCGCGTCCGCGAGCCCCGCGTCCAGGAGCGCGACGGGCTGCGCGTCACGTACGTCCCGTTCGTCAGCCCGCCGCGGGACCGCGCCTACGCGCGCTGGGGCGCGTGGGCGGCGCCCCCGCTCGCCGTCGCGCTCAGGGCGATCCGGCGCCGCTTCCCGTTCGACCTCGTCCACGCCCACAACGGCGTCCCCACCGGCGACGCCGTCCGCCGCGCCCGCCCCGGCGTGCCGATCGTGCTCTCCGTCCACGGCCCCGACGTCCTGTACGTGCCCGAGCGCGTTCCCGGCGGTGACGCCGCCGTCGCCGCCGCGTTCGCCGCTGCGCGCCTGACGCTCGCCAACTCGCAGGCGATCGCCGCGCTCGCCCGCCGCCGCGGCGCGCCCGACGTGCGCGTCGTCCACCTCGGCACCGACCTCCCGGGCGAGACCACCAAGCGCCGCGAGACGCTCGTCACCGTCGCCCACCTCATCGAGCGCAAGCGCCACGCCGACGTCATCCGCGCCCTGTGGCTGCTGCGCGACAGCCACCCGCGCCTGCGCTACGTCGTCATCGGCGACGGGCCCGAGCGCGAGAACCTCGAGCGCCTCGCGAACGACCTGGGCGTGAACGTGGAGTTCACCGGTCAGCTCGAGCACGCCGAGGCGCTCGCCGCCGCACGCCGCTGCTCGCTGTTCGTCATGCCCAGCGTCGACGAGGCCTTCGGCGTCGCCTACATCGAGGCGATGGCGGCCGGCGTCCCGGCGATCGGCGCCCGCGGCGAGCCCGGCCCCGAGGAGATCGGCGACGGCCTCGTGCTCGTCCCGCCCGGCGACCCGGAGCGGCTCGCCGCCCAGATCGCCGAGCTGATCGACGAGCCGCGCTACCTGCACGACCTCGGCCACCAGGCGCGCGACACCGTCGCCAGGGAGTTCACGTGGGAGCGCTGCGGAGCGGCTACGGTCGCCGCCTACGCCGACGCCCTGCGCTGACCCGTGCCCCCGGTCCTGCTCGTCACCAACCACGCGCCCGACGCCCGCGTGCCCGCATTCGCCGCGCTCCACGCGCGCGAGGACGTCGAGGTGGCGCTGTTCGCCGGCGCCCGGCGCCACGGCGGCGCCGACCCGCCGGCGCTGCCGTTCCCGCACCGCCACGTCGACCAGCGCGAGGTCCACGCGCTCGCCGCCTCGGGCCGCTACCGCGCCGTCGTCGCCGGCCTCGCCGGCCGCGTCGCGCCCCTCGCCGCGCTGGCCGGGGCCCGCCGCGCGCGCGTCCCGTTCGTGCTCTGGACCGGCCTGTGGGCGCACCCGCTCACGCCCGCGCACGCCCTCTCCTACGCGCCGACGCTCGCCCTCTACCGCGCCGCCGACGCCGTCGCCACCTACGGCCCGCACGTGTCCCGCTACGTCGCCGCTCGCGGCGCCCGCCGGATCCACGTCGCCCCGCAGGCGGTCGACCCGGCGGTCTGGGTCGACCCCGAGCGGTCCCCCCGGCGCTTGCGCGACTTCCAGGTCCTGTTCGTCGGCCGACCGGCGCCGGAGAAGGGCGCCCACGTGCTGCGCGAGGCGTGGCCGGAGGCCGTCCTCCTCGGCGATCCGCCCGTGGACGCCGAGCACGTCCGCAACTTCCTGGACGGCTCGGACGTCCTGGTCATACCGTCCCTGCGCACGCGGGCCTTCCGCGAGCCGTGGGGGCTGGTCGCCAACGAGGCCATGCACCGCGGAGTCCCCGTCATCGCATCCGATCAGGTCGGCGCCGCCGCCGGCGGCCTGGTGCGCCACGAGCGCAATGGGCTGGTCGTGCCCGCCGGGCGCGTCGCGCCGCTGCGCGGGGCGATCGAGCGCCTGCGCGACGACGCGGACCTGCGCGCGAGGCTGGCCGCGAACGCGCGCCGGGACGTCGCGCCGTACTCGCCGACGGCGTGGGCGGAGGGGATCTCCGCCGCGCTGGCCGACGCCGGCGCTGCGAGGGCCGGCTGCTAGCGTCGAACGGCCGATGCGCAGGGCGTTTCCCCTCATCCTGGCGCTGGCGCTCGCGCTGCTCGCACTGCCGGGCCGGGCCCACGCGAGCGCGGCGGACGTGATCCGCGACTGCACGCTCGACAGCCGGCTCGATCGCACGTACACCCAGAAGGAGCTGCGCGGCGCGCTGGCCAACCTCCCCAGCGACGTCGACGAGTACACGAACTGCCGCGACGTGATCCGCGCCGCCCAGCTTGCGGGCGGCAGCCGCGGCGCGACGACCGGCGGCGGCACCGCGGGCGATCCGGGCGCCGGCGGCGGCGGCGGGACCACGGCTCCGGAGGCCGACGAGCGCGATCTGCCCGGCGCGTTCGGCGGCTTCGACGACGTGCCCGACGACCCCGCGGCCGCGGCGACCCCGCAGGAGCGCGAGGCGATCGCGGAGGCGGCCGTCAGCCCACGCGCGGCCCAGGCCACCCAGCTCGCCAGCACCGCGCTGCCCGCGCCGGTCCTCGCCGCGCTCGCGGCCGGCGGCCTCGCGCTGCTGATCCTGCTCGCGCTCGACCTCAGGCGACGTGTCGTCGACCGTCGCGGCTAGGCCCCGCCTGCGCCTGCCGGCGGGCGCGCGCCTGCCGGGCGCCACGGCGTGGACGGCGATCGGCGTCGCCGCGCTGCTGACCGCGATCGCGTTCGCGGCCAACGGCGGGCTGCGCCTCGGCGAGACGACCGCGGTCGAGATCGCGCTGCTGCTCGGCTGCGGCGTGGGCGGGTCCGGCGCGATCCTCATGACCCCGGACCGCGGCCGCTGGTGGGGCTTCGCCGCCGTCGCCGCGTTCGCGCTGTTCGTCGGCTGGACGATCGTGTCGATCTCCTGGGCCGTCAACCCGTCCGACGCGTGGGTCGAGGCGAACCGCTCGATCACCTACCTGGCGCTGATGGCGTTCGCGGCCGCGCTCGTGCGCGTCGCGCCGCGCCAGTGGCCGGGCGTCCTGGCCGGGATCGCCATCGCCACCGTGATCGTCGCCGGCTACGCGCTGCTGACGAAGGTGCTCCCGGGCACGCTCAGCGCCGATGAGCTGTACGCGCGCCTGCGCGCCCCGTTCGGCTACTGGAACGCGACCGGCCTGTTCGCCGCGCTCGGCGTGCCCGCCTGCCTGTGGCTCGGCAGCCGCCGCGAGGGCTACGGGCCGGCGTCGGCGCTCGCCTACCCCGCGGTCGGGCTGCTGCTCGTCGCCCAGCTCCTGGCCTACTCGCGCGGGACGCTGCTGGCGCTCGCGATCGGCCTTGCCTTCTGGTTCGCCTTCGTCCCGCTGCGCCTGCGCGGCGCCGCGGTCCTCCTCGCCGGCCTGGCCGGCGCGCTCCCGGTCGCGCTGTGGGCGTTCGCGCGCGACGGCCTCACGACCGACCGTCTCGCGACCGAGCTGCGCACCCCCGCCGGCCACCAGCTCGGCGTGCTGCTGATCGCCATGGTCCTCGTGCTGCTGGCGGTCGGCCTCGCGGTCACGTTCCTGGCGGCCCGCCGGCCGCTGCCGCCGCCGGCGCGCCGGCGCATCGGGACCGCGCTGCTCGTCGCGCTCGCGCTCGTGCCCGTGGTCTTCGCCGGCTACCTGTTCACCACCGAGCGCGGCTTCACCGGGTCGATCTCGCACGCGTGGACGACGCTCACCGACCCCGAGGCGTCGACGCCGCCCAACGACCCCAGCCGCCTGACCGCGATCGGCTCGGTGCGCTCCCGCTACTGGAACGAGGCGCTGAAGGCGTTCCGCGACCACCCGTGGCGGGGCGTCGGCGCCGAGGGGTACGCGACCGTGCGCCCGACCTACCGCCAGGACACGCTCGAGGTGCGCCACGCGCACGGGTTCGTCGTCCAGACGCTCGCCGACCTGGGGATCATCGGCATGGCGCTCGCGCTGCTGGCGCTCGGCGCCTGGGCGTGGGCGGCCGTGCGCGCGACCGGGCTGCGCCGGCGCGACCGCGGCCACCCGTACCCGCCCGAGCGGATCGGCCTGCTGACGATGACGGCGATCGTCGTCGTCTTCGGGGTGCACTCGTTCATCGACTGGACGTGGTTCGTCCCCGGCTGCACGGCGATCGCGCTGCTGTGCGCGGGCTGGGTCGCGGGGCGCGGCCCGCTGGCGTCCTGGCTGCCCGCCCCCGCGCCGCCGCCGCTGCGCGGGCCGCGGGCGTGGCTGCGCGCCCCCGCGCCGGCCGCCGGCGCCGCGCTGGTCCTCGCGTTCGCGCTCGTGACCGCCTGGGCCGTCTGGCAGCCGCTGCGCTCGCTGCACGCCTCCAACGACGCGCTCGCCAAGCTCGAGGCCGGCGACGCCGCCGGCGCCATCCGCGACGCGGAGATCGCCCGCGACCGCAACCCGCTGTCGCTGGAGCCGCTGTCGGTGCTGGCGGTCGCGCAGGCGCGCGCCGGCGACGACGCGGGCGCGCTGGCGACGCTCCAGGAGGAGGTCGAGCTGCAGCCCGCCAACCCGGAGCCGTGGGTGCGCCTGGCCGACTTCCAGTTCAACCGCCTCGGGCAGCCCCAGGAGGCGCTCGCGTCGCTGGAGAACGCGGTGCGCCTGGACCCGCGCAACCCGGAGACCGTCGGCGCCTACCTCGTCGTGCTGCGCGCGGTCGAGGAGGGCGGCGGCTAGAACCGCGCCCGCGTCGCCTCGGCGAACAGCGTCTCGCCGTCGGACGCGATCTCGACGGGCGCGAAGCCGAGGTCGCCGAGCAGCGCCGCCAGCGTCTCGCGCGTGAAGAAGCGCAGGTGGTCGCCCCGCGGCTCGAAGTGCTCGGCGAACGCCTGCGGGTCCTCCGCCAGGCGGCGCAGCAGCTCCGGCGGGTGGTCGGGCGTCGTCAGCAGCAGCCGCCCGCCCGACGGCAGCACCCGGCGAACCTCCGACAGCCAGCCGGCGACGTCCACGAGGTGCTCGATCACCTCGCCGGCCCACACGACGTCGAACGCGCCGTCGTCGAACACGAGCGCGCCTTCCAGCGGGGTCTCGTGGAAGGTCAGGTCCGGGTGGGCCGCGCGGGCGCGGCGCAGCGGCTCGGGCACCACGTCGACGCCGATCGGATGGGCGCCGCGATCGCGCAGGGCGGCGGTGAACGCGCCCTCGCCGCAGCCGTAGTCGAGCACCCGCTCGCCGGGCCGCACGCGCGCCAGCAGCCATTCGCGCCGGGCCGCGAACCGCTCCGGCTCGGTCCCCTCGGGCACCGCCTCCCAGATCGCCTCGAGCAGCTCGGCGTGGCTCATGGCGCGCACGCTATCCGTCGCTCGTCCGGCTCGTTTTGATCAGAACCCCCAGACCATGAACGGCAAAGTACAGTCGGCCTCGAAATGAGGGTGGCCTTCGATTCGCGACCCGCGGCGGACGGCGGTGGTGTGGGCCGCTACGCGCGCTGCCTGCTCGAGGCGCTCGAGGCGGCCGCGCCCGAGGACGGCGAGCTCGTGCTCACGCATCGCCCGCGGCGCGTCGACGTCCTCCACTCGCCGTGCCTCGACTGCGCGCCGCTGCGACCGCACGGCCCGACCGTCGTCACGGTCCACGACCTGCACCACCACAAGCGCCGGGGCGAGCGGCTGCGCGCCGGGGTGCGCTTCCGCCTGCGCTCGCTGGCCGCCCAGCGCGCCACGCGCGTGATCGTCCCGACGCAGGCGGTCGCGGCCGACACCACCGCCTACCTGCGCCTGCCCGACGACCAGGTCGTCGTGATCCCCGAGGCGGTCGCGCCGGCGCTGCGCCCGCGCTCGGCGGAGATGGTCCTGCGCACCCGCGAGCACTACGGCATCCCCCAGGACTACCTGCTGTGGGTGGGCCGCATGGAGCACCCCGAGCCGCGCAAGCGCGTCGCCGAGCTGGCCCACGCGCCGCGCTCGCTGCCGCTCGTGCTCGTCGGCGCCACCAGCCGCTGGGCCGAGGAGCTGCCCGGGGTGACGCTCACCGGGCACGTGCCCGACGACGACCTCGCGGCGCTCTACACGGGCGCGCGGGCGCTCGTGTTCCCGTCCGACGACGAGGGCTTCGGCCTGCCGGCGATCGAGGCGCTCGCGTGCGGCACGCCGGTCGTCGCCAGCGACGTGCCGGCCCTGCGCGAGGTGCTCGACGGGCGCGCGACGTTCGTGCCGGTCGGCGACGTGTCGAGCCTCGTGGCCGCGGCCGAGCGCGCGACCCGCCCCGCGCCGCCGCCGCCGGCCTGGACGTGGACCGACGCCGCCCACGCGACGTGGGACGTCTACCGCGACGCCGTCGCCGCCGCCACGCGCAGCCGCGTGCGGCCGCCCCGCGAGCCCGCCGTCAGCGAGGCGTAGCGCGAGGGGCGGTCAGCGGATCGCCAGCTCGGTGTCCGCGTCGAAGAAGTGCAGCCGATCGGGGTCGACGGCGAGGCGCACCGGCCGGCCCTCGACCGCGACCGCGTCGGGCGCCAGCCGCGCCGTCACCGACGAGTAGCCGGCGTGCTCGGGCGCCAGCGCCGGGTCGGCCGTGCCGATCTCCTCGGCCGTCTCCTTCGCCGCGTGGGTGATCACCGGCGGCGCGTCGAGCTTGGCGTGCACGATCAGGTCCGAGCCCATCGACTCGGTCAGCAGCACCGGCAGCTCGAGCACGTCGTCGGGCTCCGCGCCGTTGGCGCGCGCGAACGCCTCGGGCCGGATGCCGACGACGACGTCGCGCCCGAGGTAGCCGTCCAGGCCGTGGCGCTCGTCGAGCACGCGGTCGGGCAGCCGCAGCCGCTGGCTGCCGAGCTCGATCGCGGCGCCGCCGTCGCCGCGCACCAGCCGGGCGCGCATCAGGTTCATCGCCGGCGACCCGATGAACGACGCCACGAACAGGTTGTCCGGGCGGTCGTAGAGGACCTGCGGCGCGCCGACCTGCTCCAGGCGCCCGTCGCGCAGCACCGCCACGCGGTCGCCCATCGTCATCGCCTCGATCTGGTCGTGGGTGACGTACACGATCGTCGAGCCCAGCTCGGCGTGCAGGCGCGCGATGTACGCGCGCATCTCCACGCGCAGCTTCGCGTCGAGGTTGCTCAGCGGCTCGTCCATCAGGAACGCCGACGGCTGGCGCACGATCGCGCGCCCCAGCGCCACGCGCTGGCGCTGGCCGCCCGACAGCGCCCGCGGCCGGCGCTCCAGCAGGTTCGCGATCCCGAGCTTGCGCGCGACCGCGCCGACGCGGTCGGCGATCTCCCCGCGCGGCTCGCCGCGCATCCGCAGCGCGAAGCCCATGTTGCGCTCGACCGTCATGTGCGGGTACAGCGCGTAGCTCTGGAACACCATCGCGATGTCGCGGTCCTTCGGCGCCACGTCGTTGACGACGCGCGAGCCGATCCGCACCTCGCCGGCGGTGATCTCCTCCAGGCCCGCGAGCATCCGCAGCGCCGTCGACTTGCCCGAGCCCGAGGGCCCGACCAGGATCAGGAACTCGCCGTCGGGGATGTCGAGCGTGAGGCGGTCGACGGCGGTCGTCCCGTCGCCGAACACCTTCGTCACCCCGTCGAACGCCACGTCCGCCATCGGGCGATCACCTCACTTCCCGCGCACGCGCGCGATCTCGTCGCGATACCAGAGGGCGCTGCGCTTGGGCGTGCGCACCTGGGTCTCGAAGTCGACGTGGACGATCCCGAAGCGCTGGGCGTAGCCGTGCTCCCACTCGAAGTTGTCCAGCAGCGACCACACGCAGTAGCGCTGGACGTCGACCCCCTCGGCCACCGCCCGGCGCAGCGCGTCGAGATGGCCGGCCAGGTAGGCGGTGCGCTCCGGGTCGTCGACCGGGTCGGCGTCCGGGTAGGCGGCGCCGTTCTCGGTGATGTAGATCGGCAGGTCGCGGTACTCGCGGCGGATGCGAACGAGCACCTCCACCAGCCCCTCCGGGTCGACCTCCCAGCCCATCCCCGTGAGCGGCCCCTCGCCGGGCAGCATCTCCAGCTGCAGCGGCAGGTCGCCCGCGTTCGTGCGCACGCGCATCGGGTTGTAGTAGTTGACGCCGAGGAAGTCGACGCGGCGCGAGATCGTCTCGAGGTCGCCGTCCTGGATCGCGTCGATCGGCCCGAACACGCCCTCGTAGATGCCGAGCATGTCCTCCGGGTAGGCGCCGCGCAGGACCGGGTCCAGGAACCAGCGGTTCAGGTAGCCGTCCTGGCGCACGGCGGCGTCGTCGCCACGGATCGGCGACAGGTTCAGCGCCAGCCCGACGAGCCCGTCGGCGGGCAGCACCTCCCCCGCCAGCCCGTGCGCGAGCAGCACGTGGTGGGAGGCGCGCAGCGCGGTCGGCCAGTGGCGCACGCCCGGCGCCTTGCGGCCCTCGACGTGGCCGAGGAACGCGACCACCCACGGCTCGTTCATCGTGATCCAGCGGTCGACCACGTCGCCGAGCGCGTCGCCGACGATCGCCGCGTACTCGGCGAAGCGCTCGGCGGTGTCGCGCACGCCCCAGCCGCCGCGGTCCTGCAGCGCCTGCGGCAGGTCCCAGTGGTAGAGCGTCGCGATCGGCTCGATGCCGCGCTCGAGCATCCCCTCCACCAGCCGGCGGTAGAAGTCGATGCCCTTCTGGTTGGCGGGGCCGGAGCCCGTCGGCTGGATGCGCGGCCAGGCGATCGAGAAGCGGTAGCTCTCGACGTTCAGCGACGCCATCAGGTCGAGGTCCTCGGCCCAGCGGTGGTAGTGGTCGCAGGCCACGTCGCCGGTCTCGCCGCGCTCGACGTTGCCCGGCGTGTGCGAGAAGCGATCCCAGATCGACTCGCCGCGCCCGTCCTCGTGGACGGCGCCCTCGATCTGGTAGGCGGCGGTGGCCACCCCGAAGCGGAAGCCCTCGGGGAACCCGCCGGCGGTGGGCGCGGGGGAGGCCTCGGGGGCGGCGGCGGAGGACCGGCCGGCCTGGGCGGCGAGCTCCGTCATCCCTTCACCGCCCCGGCGGTCATTCCCCTCACCAGCCAGCGCTGCGTGGCGTAGAACGCCACGATCACCGGCACGGTCGATACGACTCCGGCAGCCATCAGTTGTGCGTACTCCTGTGCGTAGCCTGCGATGAAGTTGTGGATCCCGATCGGGATCGTCTCGGCGCGGCTCTCCGTGAGCGCCTGGACGAACAACAGCTCGTCCCAGGCGAACAGGAAGGCGTAGATGAACGTCGCGACGAGGCCCGGGGCGGCGTTGGGCAGGACGATCCGGACGAACGCCCCGAAGCGCGAGCAGCCGTCGACCATCGCCGCGTCCTCCAGGTCCCGCGGGATCGCCTGGAAGAACGACCGCATGAAGTAGATCGCCACCGGCGTGAAGAACGCCGTGTAGACGAGGATCATCCCGATGCGCGTGTCGTAGAGGCTGATCGGCGTGTTCTGGCGCAGCCAGATGAACCCGATGAACAGCGGCAGCAGGAACAGCGACCCCGGGATCAGCTGCGTCCCGATCACCGTCAGCGAGTAGGCGCGGTGCCCGCGGAAGCGGAAGCGCGCGAGCGCGTACCCGGCGCTGGCCGCGAACAGCGTCGCGAAGAGCGCGGCGGCGCCGCAGATGATGAGACTGTTGGCGAAGTAGTGGCCGAAGTCCACCGACTTCCACATGCCGCTGAACGCCTCGAACGTCGGCGAGAAGACGTCGTACTCGCCGCTCGACAGCGCGCCGTTGGTCTGCAGCGAGGACAGGATCAGCCAGCCGATCGGGGCCAGCATCACGATGAGGACCAGGTACGTGAGGGCGTTCAGCCCCCAGTTCGTGGCGCGGCGGCGGGTCATCGCTGCGTCTCCAGGTCGCGTCGGAAGGCCGCCAGCCACACCACGACCCACAGCGACATCGCGAGCATCACGATCACCGAGGCCGCGGCGCCGAACCCGAACAGGTTGTTCGAGAACGACTGGCGGACGATCAGCGTCATCAGCAGGTCCGCGTGCTCGCCCGGGTTCGTCCCGAGCATGATCCAGGGGATCGTGAACTGGTAGGCCGCGTAGATCACCTGGATCAGGAGCTGCACGGCGATCAGCGGGCGCAGCAGCGGAAGCGTGATGTAGAAGAAGCGGCGGATCGGGCCGGCGCCGTCGATCGCCGCCGCCTCGTGCAGCTCCTTGGGCACGGCCTGCAGCCCGGCGAGGAAGATCAGCATGCAGAACGGCAGGCCCCGCCAGATCGACGGGATGATGATCGCCCACAGGGAGTTGGGGCCCAGCAGCCACACCGGGCGGTCGTCCAGCAGCCCCGTGTAGTCGACGAGGACCTTGTTGACGATCCCGACGTCGCTCTGCCACATGAAGCCCCACAGCACGGCGACGACGAAGCTCGGCACCACCCACGGGGCGAGCATGAGCGTGCGCACGATCCGCTGGCCCGGGAACTCGCGGTTGAGCAGCAGCGCGATGAGCAGCCCGCCGATCAGGACGCCGGCGACCGTCACGACGGTGTAGACGGCCGTGTTGCCGGCCGCGTTCAGGAACCCGTTGTGGAGCGGGTTGGCGTCGTCGAAGAGGATCGCCTCGAAGTTGCGCAGCCCGGCCCACGGCGCCCCGAAGAGCTGCGAGAACGTGAACGTGTTGAGGTTCTTGAACGCCAGGACCCCGCCGCCGAGCGTCGGCAGCAGGTGGATGGCGACCATGAACAGCACCGCCGGCGCGATGAGCGCGTAGGCGAAGCGGTCGCGGCGCCAGCCGTGGCCCCGCCGCGGCCGCGCGCGACCGGCCTGGGCGGGCGGGTCGGGCGGCACGGCGGGGCCGGAGCTGGTGGTGACGGTGTCGATGCTGGCCATGGTGATCCCTCGGCGACCCATCTGCTCCCGCCCGCCGGGAGAGAAGAGCGGGCGGGAGCGCGATGGGGGTCCTGCTAGCCGGCCGACTGCGCGAGCAGCGCGTCGGCCTCCTTGGCCGCCTCATCCAGCTGGGACTGGATCACCGCCTCGGAGTACTTCTCGCCGCCCAGACCGGCCGCGGCGTCGAGGATGTTCCCGAAGCGGGTCTTGTACGCGTTCTCGATCTGTCCCCACTGCGGGATCGGCGCGTACGAGCGGCCCGTCTGGATCGCCTCGTAGAAGGCGGCCAGGTCCTCGTTCTGCTGGCCGAGCGCCTCCTGCGGCTGCAGGCGCGCCGGGAACATGCCCAGCAGCTCGGCGTACTCGGTCTGGACGTCGTCCTGGGACAGGTACTTGATCAGCTCCCAGGCCGCGTCCTTGACGTCGGACGACTTGAACATCATCAGGTTCGAGCCGCCGACGAACGTGTTCGCCTCGCCGGTCGGGCCCTTCGGCATCGGGGCCACGCCGGTGTTCTCGCGCGCGGCGTCCGACCAGTTCGTGTCGTCCTCGCGGTCGATCGAGCTGAGGACCCACGGGCCGCCGATCCACACGGCCAGGCGCCCGCCCTTGAACTGGTTCTCGACCTGCGTGCCGTCGCGCTCGAGCATCGACGGGTCGGCCAGGCCCTCCGGGAACAGGTCGGCGATGTACTTCACGCCGCGCACCGCCTCCGGGGAGTTGATCGCCGACTTCGTGTTGTCGTCGGTCAGCTCCTGGCCGCCCTCGTCCCACACGAACGGCATGACGTTGTGGACGAGGTCGAACGCCTTCTTGCCCGGCATGCCGAACGGCATGATCTTCTTGCCGCCGATCTCCTTGACGTCCTTGAGCGCCTCGAGCGTCGCGCGCATCGACTCGAGATCGGTGAACGCGGTCGCCGGATCGACGCCGGCCTCCTCGAGCGCGTCGGAGCGGTAGTAGATCGTCCGCGCCTCGGTGAACCACGGGATGCCCCAGACGCCGTCCTGACCGGCGACCTGGCTCGTGCCCCAGATCCCCGGCGCGTAGGCGGACTCGCCGCCGATGTCCTCGACGCGGCTGGAGAGGTCCTCGAAGCCGCCGAGCGCGGCGAAGAACGGCACCTGCGTGGTGCCGGCCTGCGTCACGTCGGGGCCCTCGCCGGACACGGCCGCGTTGCGGATGCGGTCGAACTGGACGTCCCAGCCGACGAGCTGGACGTCGACGTCGATGCCGGTCTCCTGCTCGAACGGCTCGAGGATCTTCTCGGTGTCCTCAACCGGGTGGGGCCCGTTGTTCATGATCCAGAAGGTCACCTTCTGGCCCTCGAAGGACTTCGCCTCCGAGGTCGCCGAGCCGGTGCTGGCCGACTCGCCGGTGCTGCCGGTGCTGCTGTTGTCGTCGTCCGAGCCGCCGCAGGCCCCCAGGGCCAGGGCGACGAGGACGGCGGCGATCGCCGTCAGGGCGAGCGCCACGCTGCGTCGCACGATGCTCCTCCTCCTCGTACGCAGAGATGAACAGTGACAAAAACGGTTTTGGTCATCGCGTCGCTGCGCTCTCGCCTGGCATTCCTCCCTCCGGCTCAGCCGCCCGCCGGCGGGGGCGCGGTCGATTCGCGGACGATCAGCTCGACCGGCAGGGTCGTCACCGCGGGCGCGTCGGCGCCCTCGATGCAGGCGACGAGCGCCTCGCCGGCGGCGCGGCCCAGGCCGGCCTTGTCCTGGCGGACGGTGGTCAGCGGCGGGTGCAGGTGGCCGGCGAGCTGGATGTCGTCGAAGCCGACGAGCGACAGGTCGCCGGGCACCGACACGCCCGCCTCCGACGCGGCGCGCAGCGCGCCGAGCACCATCAGGTCCGACGCCGCGACGATCGCGGTCGGCGGCTCGTCGAGCGCGAGGAGGCGCTCGGTCGCCGCCCGGCCGCTCTCGACGTAGAAGTCCCCGTAGGCGACGTACTCGTCGCGATATCCGAGGCCGAGCTCGCGCAGCGCGTCGCGGTAGGCGCGCAGGCGCTCGCCGCCCGGGCGGGTCTCGACGAGACCGGTGATGTGGGCGATGCGCCGGTGGCCGAGCTCGTGCAGATGCCGCATCGCCGCATGGATTCCGGTGCGGTTGTCGGAGATCACGTAGCCGGTGGCGGGCCCGGTCAGCGCGACGTCCACGCCGACGCAGGGCAGCGTCGAGCGCACGAGCCGGCGGGTCTCCTCGTCGTCGGGGTCGACGCCCATGAGCAGCGCGCCGTCGACGTTGTGGTGGCGGCAGCGCTTCTCGTAGGAGTGCGGCCCGAAGCCGTTGCCGGGCTGCTCGCTGGCGAACAGCAGGAGGTCGAAGCCGCGCTCGCCGAGACAGTGCTTGATGCCGACCATGACCTCGTGGAAGAACGGGTGCTGGAGGTCGGGGTGGCCCTCGCCGGTCTCCAGGAAGACGCCGATCACGTGCGAGCGCTGGGTGACGAGCATCCGCGCCGCCGCGGTGGGCGTGTACTCGAGCGAGCGCGCGAGCTGCAGGATGCGCTCGCGGGTCTCGGGGCTGACGTCGCTGTAGCCGTTCAGCGCCCGGGACACGGTGCCGACCGACACGCCGGACAGGCGCGCCAGCTCGCGGATGGTGACCCTCTCTCTCACGTTCCGAAAACGGTTTTGGAAACCGGGTCGGCATCCTAACCACAGCCACCCCCGGCCTGTCAAGCGCCAACCGTGGCCACCCCGAGTGACGCGGGCCCGTCGCCGCGTTCGGCACCATGCGGGAGTGCCGCACACCCGCTGGCAGACCCGCCGCCGCCTGATCGAGGGCGACGCCACCCCGTGGCTCGCGCTGCTCGTCGCCGCGCGCGCGATGGCGACCGCGGTCGCGATCGGGCTGATCGTCCTGGAGCCGACGGTCGACTCCACGCTGCTGGTCCTCACCGCCTACGGCGCGATCAGCGCGGCGGTGATCGCGACGATGCCGCGGGTGCGCCAGAGCCCGGTCTTCTGGGCGCTCGACAGCGCCGCCGCGCTGGGCTGCGTGCTCGCCTCCGGCGACTGGCGCAGCCCGTTCTACGTGCTGTGGCTGACCACGCTCGCCCTGCCCGCGGTCATGCTGCCGCTGCGCCAGGCGATCTGGCTGGCGATCGCCGCCCCGCTCATCTACCTGTCGCTCGGGCTGTTCGGCGGCCCGGCGCCGGGCGCGCTGCGGCCGATCACGTCCGAGACGCTCGTCATCCACCTGCTGCTGCCGCCCGTCGTCGTCGCCGGCCTCGGCTACGCGACCGCCGCGCTGCAGCGCGCCCAGGAGGAGCGCACGCGCCGCGAGCGGCTGGCGATCGAGGCCGAGCGGCGGCGCATCGCCTGGGAGCTGCACGACTCGGCCAAGCAGCGCCTGCACGCCGCCCACCTGCTCGTCAGCTCCCTGCACGGGCGGGTCGCCCCCGAGCTCGTGCCCGCCGTCGAGCGCGCCTCCGTCGAGCTGGAGTCCGCCGCCGCCGACATGGACACGAGCCTGGCCGAGCTGCGCTCCCCGCTCGAGGGCCGGCCGCTGCACACCGCGCTCGAGGCCCGCGCGCGCGAGCTCGTGACCGACGGCGGGCCGACGATCACCGTGCGCGGTGAGGCCCCGCCGCTGCCGCCACTCGTCGCCGCCCACGCCTACCGGATCGTCTCCGAGGCGCTCACGAACGCGCTGCGCCACGCCGAGGCGACCACGATCGACGTGACCCTCGAGCGCACCCCCGGCGGGCTGCGGATCGGCGTCGCCGACGACGGCCGCGGCCTGCCCGAGACGCATCGTCCGCACGCAACCGGCATCCTGGCCATGCAGAGCCGCGCCGAGTCCATCGGCGCGCGGCTGGTCGTCGCCTCGCGCGACGGGCAGCCTGGAACCCGTGTCCTCGTCGACCTTCCGGCCGGCGCACCCCGACCCCAAGGAGCGACCGCATGATCCGCATCGCCGTCATCGACGACCACCCCGCCCTGCGGGCCGGCCTGCGCACCGTCATCGACGCGGAGCCCGGCCTCGTGTTCGTGGGCGAGAGCGCCGGCGACGAGGAGAGCGTGTGGCCGCTGCTGCGCCGGACCGAGCCGGACCTGATCCTGCTCGACTACCACCTGCCGCACGGCGACGGGCTGCAGCTGTGCCATCGCATCAAGCGCCAGCTCCCCGTCCCCAAGACGCCCAAGGTGCTCGTCTACTCGGCCTACGCCAGCCCGGAGCTGTCGCTGCCGGCGGCGCTCGCGGGCGCCGACGGCGTCGTCGACAAGGGCCTGGCGGCGCGCGAGCTGTTCGAGGCGATCCGGCTCGTCCACCGCGGCGAGCGGCTGCTCGGCGACCCGTCCCAGACGGTGGTGCGCAGCGAGCTCGAGCGCCTGGAGGAACGCGACCGCGCGCTCGTCGGGCTGCTGCTGAACGGCGCCGGCGACGCCGAGGCCGCCGAGGCGCTGCAGATGGAGCCCAGCGAGGTGCAGCACGCCACGCTGCGCATCCTCGGGACGCTGCGCGCGCAGGTCCCGACCGGCGCGAGCTGAGTGTCAGGCGCCTGACAGCGGCCCGCAGCAGGGCCGCAGGGCGGGGTTTCCGAGGGGCATGCTCCGATCCCCCGTCACCCTGCTCATCGCGGCGCTGGCCGCGCTCGCGCTGCTGCCGGGCGCCGCCTCCGCCAAGTACGACGTGCGCGTCGGCATCGGCGACCAGAACGCCGCGATGTTCGACCAGCCGCTGTTCCAGGCCGCCCAGATCAAGCGGGTGCGCTACTTCATCCCGTGGAACGCGGCCCGCAACCGCGGGCTGATGGAGCGGGCGCGCAGCTACGTCCAGCAGGCGCGCCGCCACGGCATCAGCGTGTTCGTCCACATCTCGACCGACGACCTGCGCGTCCGCCGCGGCCACCTGCCGTCGGCATCCGGGTACCGCCGGCTCGTCGGGCGGATCGTCCGCCAGCTGCGGCCGCTGGGCGTGCGCGAGTGGGGCGTGTGGAACGAGGCAAACCACGCCAGCCAGCCGACCTGGAACCGGCCCGGCCGCGCCGCGCAGTACTTCAAGCAGATGCGCCGCATCTGCCGCGGCTGCCGGATCGTCGCGCTCGACGTGCTCGACCAGCGCGGCGTGGAGCGCTACATCCAGCGCTTCTACCGCAAGCTGTCGCCGCGCCTGCGCCGCCAGGCCCGGTTCGTCGGCATCCACAACTACTCCGACGTCAACCGCCGGCGCACCACCGGCACGCGCGACATCATGCGCGCGGTCAAGCGCCAGGTCCGCTCACCGGTGTTCTGGCTGACCGAGACCGGCGGCGTCGTCGAGCTCGGCCGCTCGTTCCGCTGCAGCGAGCGCCGCGCCGCAAACCGCATGAAGTACCTGTTCAAGGTGCTGCGCACGTACCGCCGGCAGATCGATCGCGCCTACGTCTACAACTGGTTCGGCACCGACTGCAGGACGCGGATGGACACCGGCGTCGTCAACGCCGACGGCTCGCGCCGCCCATCGTACACGCAGCTGCGCCGCGGGCTGACCCGCTTCAAGCGCTGACGCATCGCGGAGGCGGGCGCGGCGGGGGCTCCGGGTCTCCCGCCCCGCCGCGTACCCTTCCGCGATGAGCGTCCGGGCCCTGGAGTCGTCCGAGAAGCGCACGCTGGCGATCCTGGGCCTCCCGACCGCCGCGCTCGCGCTGGCGATCACGGTCGTCAGCACGTACGTGCCGGTCGTCGCCGAGGGCTTCCTCGACTCCTCGATCGTCATCGGCGCGCTCATCGCGATCGAGGGCCTGCTGGCGCTGTGGCTGCCGCTCGTCGTCGGGCGCTGGTCGGACCGGCTGCGCACGCCGCTGGGCGGGCGGCTGCCGTTCCTGCTGGCGGCCACGCCGTTCGCGGCGATCTCGCTCGCGCTCATGGGCTTCGCGGGCGCGCTGCTGCCGATGGCGATCGCCGTCAGCGTCTTCTTCGTCGCCTACTTCGTCGCCTACGAGCCGTACCGGGCGCTGTACCCGGACCTGATCCCCGACGACATCGCCGCCCGCGCCCAGTCCACGCAGGCGGTGTGGCGCGGCGCCGGCACCGGGGCGGCGCTGATCGGCGGCGGCCTCCTCGTCGCGTGGGGCGACGCGGCGCCGTTCGTCGCCGGCGCGATCCTGTTCGCCGGGGCGATGGCGCTGTACGCCGCCGTCGCGGTGCCGCGCGCCCGCGCCGAGCGCCAGGAGCCTGCGCCGGCGGCGGGCGACGGGCTGCTGTCCGAGGCGGGCACGATCACCGCGGTCCTGCGCGGCCAGCCCGAGCTGCGCGCGTTCCTGGCCGCCAACGCGCTGTGGGAGGCGTCGCTGGGCGCGCTGAAGACGTTCGTCTTCCTGTTCGTGGTGGTCGGGCTGGGCTACAGCCGCGAGGCGACGGCCGGGATCATCGGCGGCGTCGCGCTGCTGATCCTCCCGGCCGCGGTCCTGTCGGGCTGGCTCGCCGACCGCCACGGCCGCGCCCGGGTGATGAGCTGGGTGCTGCCGTTCTACGGCGTCGGCCTGCTCGTGCCCGCGTTCACCCAGCACGTCGCGATCCTCGTCCCGGTGATGCTCGTGATCGGGTTCGGCGGCGGCCTGGTGATGACGCTGCCCTACGCGCTGCTGCAGCCGCTGATGCCGCCCGGCCAGCACGGCCTGCTCACCGGCTTCTACAGCCTCAGCCGCGGGATCGGGACCGCGCTGGGCCCGCTCCTGGCCGGCATCGCGATCGAGGTGCTGCACGACCCGTTCGGGTCGACGCGCGGGTACGCGGCGATGTGGCTGGTGTGCGGCGGCACCGTGCTCGCCAGCGTGCCGGCGATGGCCGCGCTGCGACGCCTGGCGGGCGCCCGCATCGACGGCCGCTGAGCGGCCACGCGCCTGAACTCCCGCCGGGCTGGGTAGGCGGTCGCAATGACGCGCGCGGTCGTGATCGGTTCGGGCCACAACGGGCTGGTCGCGGCGATCCACCTGGCCGAGGCCGGGCTCGACGTCACCGTGCTCGAGGCCGCCGACCAGCCCGGCGGCGCCACGCGGTCGGCGCAGGTCACGCGGCCCGGGTTCGTGCACGACCTGCACGCGGCGTTCATGCCGATGACGGTCGTGTCGCCCGCGATGCGCGCGCTGGACCTCGAACGCCACGGCGTGTCCTGGGTGGCGCCGCCGGTCGTCGTCGCGCACCCGTTCGAGGACGGCAGCGCGATCGCCCTGCACCGCGACCTCGACGCCACCGTCGCCTCGCTCGGCGAGCGCGCCGGGGCCGGGTGGCGGGCGGCGATGGACGAGCTGCTGCCCGTCGCCGACCCGCTCGTGCGGACGATCCTGTCGCCGCTGCCGCCGGTCCGCCCCGTGCCCAGCGTCGTGCGGGCGCTGCGCGGCGCGCTGCTGGACTGGACGCGCCGCTTCGTCGGCTCGGTCCAGTCGCTGGGGCTCGAGCTGTTCGCGGGCGACCCCCGCGCCACCGCCTGGCTGGCCTCGTCGGCCCAGCACTCCGGGCTGCCGCCCACCGCCGCCGGCAGCGGCGCGTTCGGGATGCTGCTGCAGCTCGTCGGCCAGCGCCACGGCTGGCCGCTGGTGCGCGGGGGCAGCGGCCAGCTCGTCGCCGCGCTCGTGCGGCGCGCCGAGCACGCCGGCGCGCACGTGCGCTGCGACGCCCGCGTGCGCGAGATCGTCGTGCGCGGCGGCCGGGTCGGCGGCGTGCGGCTGGCCGGCGGCGAGGAGATCCCCGCCGACGCGGTCGTCTCGACGATCACCGCCCGGCCGCTGGCGGCGATGCTGCCCGAGGGCGCGCTGCCGGTCCGCCTCGAGCGGCGCCTGCGCGACTGGCGCTACGGGACTGCCGCGTTCAAGATCGACTACGCGCTGTCGGCCGCCCCCGCGTGGACGGCGGCCGAGGCGCGCGAGGCCGGCGTCGTGCACGTCGCCGGGGACCTGACCGCGCTGTCCGGCGCGGCGCAGGCCGGGGAGCGCGGCGTGGTGCCGGCGCGGCCCGCGCTCGTCGTCGGCCAGCAGTCGCTGCACGACCCGACGCGGGCGCCCAACGGCCGCCAGACCCTGTACGTGTACGCGCACGTGCCGCGCCAGCACGACGTGCCCGACGACGAGGTCGCCGGGCGCATCGAGGACCAGCTCGAGCGCTTCGCCCCCGGGTTCTCGGCACTCGTGCTCGCGCGCGCGGTCCGCCCGCCGCGCGTGACCGAGGGCGAGGACCCCAGCCTCGTCGGCGGCGACATCGCCGGCGGCTCCTACGAGCTCGACCAGCAGCTCGTGCTGCGCCCGCACCCGTCGCTCATGCGCTACCGGGCGCCGCTGCGCGGCCTGTACGTGGCCGGCGCGTCGGTGCACCCCGGCGGCGCCGTGCACGGCATCAGCGGCCGGGGCGCCGCGCGCGCGCTGCTCAGCGACCGTCGGCTGCGGCCGTGGCGGGCGCCTCGGCGAGCCGCTTGAGGCGCCGCAGGCACTCCTGGTTGCGCCCGCGCACGAGGAGGTGGGTGAGCGGGTTGAACACGAGCTTCGTGAGCGGGTCGGCCGGCTCCTCGATCATCGTCACGTAGCTGGAGCCCTCCCCGCGGGGCGAGACGAGCATCACGACGCGGGCGGTCCCCAGCGGCCGCGCCTTCGCCCGCAGCTCCAGCCGGTAGGGCGCGGCGACGTCGACGACCTCGGTGTGGTCCTCGATCGTGAACGGGCCGAAGCCGACGCGGTGGTGCAGCTTCGTCCCCTTCGCCGGGAAGCCGGCGTCGGCGTCGCGCATGGCCTGGGCGCCGACGACCCACTCCGGGTAGCTGGCGGGGTCCGAGAGGACGGCGAAGATCGCCTCGGGCGAGGCGTCGAAGACCTGGGTGCACCGCGACACGACGCGGGTCTACCCCGCGGGCCCGCTCAGAACGCGCCGCGGCGCGAGAGGACCGCCGGGATCGTCTTCAGGAGGATCGTCAGGTCCAGGAAGACCGACCAGCGCTCGAGGTAGAGGAAGTCGAGGCGGACGAGGTCGTCGAAGTCGAGGTCCGAGCGGCCCGACACCTGCCACAGCCCGGTGATCCCCGGCATCACGAGGTAGCGCTTCTTGTGCCAGTCCTCGAGGCGCTCGTAGTCGCGCTCGGGCAGCGGGCGCGGGCCGACGAGCGACATCTCGCCGCGCAGCACGTTCATGAGCTGCGGCAGCTCGTCGATCGAGTAGCGGCGCAGCCAGCGGCCGACCGGCGTGACGCGCGGGTCGTTGCGGATCTTGAAGATCGCCCCGCCGGCCTCGTTGAGCGCCTCGAGCTCCGCCTGGCGGCGGTCGGCGCCGTGGTACATCGTGCGGAACTTGAAGCAGGCGAACGGCTTTCCGCCGATGCCGGGCCGGATCGAGTGGTAGAGGATCGGGCCGCGCGACGTGAGGCGGACCGCGAGCGCCGCCGCCAGCAGGAGCGGGCTCAGCACGATCAGCAGCAGCGTCGCGCCGACGACGTCGAACGTGCGCTTGAGCAGGTAGTCGAAGCCCTCGAAGACCGGTGGCTTGAGCTCGAACAGCGGCACCGACTGGCCGGGCACGAACTCGGCGCGGTGGACGAGGATCTCCATCGTCGACGGCGCGATCCGCACGCGCACGCCGGACTGGTGGCAGCGGTCGACGAGGTCGACGGCCTGGTCCTGCGGGAAGTCCGGGTCGGCGATGATGACCTCGTCGATGCGGTGCTCGCGCAGCGTGTCGTGGATCGTGGCCAGGCTGCCCAGCGAGCGCAGGCCGTTGTCGGGCCGCGGCTGCAGCGACACGAACCCGACGACCTTGATCGGCGAGTGCGGCGCGTCGGCGAGCGCGTGGGCGACGTCCTCGATGTGGCGGCCGCTGCCGACGAGCACGGCGCGGCGGTGGTAGCCGGCGGCGCGCAGCAGCGCGCCGGTGACGCCCTCGTAGAGGTAGCGGAAGCTCGCGACGTACAGGACGGCGAAGAACAGCGAGCCGTAGAAGATGTAGTAGCTGGAGAACTGCTCGCCGTTCACGAGCGCGAAGATCAGCGCCACGATCGTGACCTGGAACAGCGAGGCGACGATGCGCGTCAGGCCCGGCCGGGCGGCGCGGTCGGCGTAGAGGCCCGAGCGCGCGAACAGCAGCACGGTCAGCAGGTAGGCGAAGGAGACGATCTCCTTCGTCTGATCCCACGCCTCGGCGGCGACGAAGTCCCCGAGCAGCGCGTCCTTCAGCGCCAGCGCGGTGAAGATCGCCAGCGTGACCGCCACGAGGTCGAGCCCCATGAGCGACACGACGCGCGCCGTGCGGCGCGCGGTCTCCAGGCGCAGCAGGAACGAGAGCGCCGGCGGGCGCTTGCGCCGCATGTCCACGCCCGGAGGCGCGTAGGACGGCATCCGGACGTACGGGATGTCGCCGTCGCGTGGCGGCGTGTCCTGGCGTGCTCCGGATTCGGCTGTCTCTTGCGCCATGTCTCCAATTCGCTGCAACGGGCGCCGCGGCGGGAAGTTCTGGGGTTGGGGGCTAGGTGCCGCTGCCGACGAGGGTCTCCACCCCTGCCTCGTCGATCGTGCGGCGCAGCCCGTCGCGGAGGGCCACTTCCGGGTGCCAGCCGAGCACCTGCTCGGCCAGGCGGGTGTCGGGCTGGCGGACCTGCGGGTCGTCGGTCGGCAGCGCCTCGAAGACGATCTCGGACTTGCTGCCGGTGACCTCGATGACCGTCTCGGCCAGCTCGAGGAGCGTGTACTCGTCCGGGTTGCCGATGTTCACCGGGTGGTGGTACCCGGACTCGGCGAGCGCGATGATGCCCCGGATCAGGTCGTCGACGTAGCAGAAGCTCCGCGTCTGGCTGCCGTCGCCGAACACGGTCAGCGGCCGGTCCTGCAGCGCCTGGCGCAGGAACGTCGGGATCGCGCGGCCGTCGTGCGGGCGCATCCGCGACCCGTACGTGTTGAAGATCCGCACGATGCTCGTGTCGACGCCCTGCTGGCGGTGGTAGGCCATCGTCAGCGCCTCGGCGTAGCGCTTGGCCTCGTCGTAGACGCCGCGCGGGCCGATCGGGTTGACGTGGCCCCAGTAGGACTCGGGCTGCGGGTGGACCTGCGGGTCGCCGTAGACCTCGGAGGTCGAGGCCAGCAGGAAGCGGGCGCGATGCACCTTGGCCAGGCCGAGCGTGTGATGGGTGCCGTACGACCCGACCTTCAGCGTGTGCAGCGGCAGCCGCAGGTAGTCGATCGGCGACGCCGGCGACGCGAGGTGGTAGACGAAGTCCACCGGCTCGTCGATGAAGTAGGGGTCGGTGATGTCGACGTTGAGATGGGTGAACTCGGGCACTCGGATGTGCTCGATGTTGCGCAGCGAGCCCGTCTCGAGGTTGTCGACGCAGATCACCCGGTGACCGCGCGCCAGGAGCGCATCGCACAGATGCGACCCCAGGAAGCCCGCGCCACCGGTCACGACGCACGTGGCCATGGGCGTCAAGGCTACCCCCTCTTCTGCTTGGCGAGCTTCTTCAGACGCACCGGGCAGCGCTTGCACCGCGGCCGGCTCTTGCAGCACTTCTTCTTGGGCTTGAGCTTCTTGGCCACGGGCTCTCGCATCGTAGGGTGACCTAATTCCGGCGCCGGGGGAGTTGGCGCGGAGGCGCGCTGCTGGGAGGATGTGCGCAATGGCATCGGAGGCCGTGCTCGACCGGATCGACGCCGGACAGCGGGCGCTCGACGCAGGGGAATGGGATCGCGCGCGCGAGCTGTTCCGCGCGGCGCTCGACGACGAGGACGTGCCCGAGGCCTGGGAGGGCCTCGGGTGGGCCGGCTGGTGGCTGAACCTCGGCGAGGCCACGATCGCCGCGCGCGAGGACGCGTACCGGCTGTACCGCGCCCGCGACGACCGCGTCGGCGCGGGGCGCGTGGCGGCGTGGCTGGCGGCCGACCATCGCGAGTACCGCGGCGACGAGGCGGTCGGCAACGGCTGGCTGGGCCGCTCGCGGCGGCTGCTGGACGGGCTGCCCGAGTGTCCCGAGCACGGATGGCTGGCGCTGACCGAGGGCTCGTTCGCGCTCGCGCGGGGCGACGCCGAGGAGGCCGCGGCGCGCGGGCGGGCGGCGTGCTCGATCGGCCGGGGCCAGGGCGTGCCCGACCTCGAGGGCGTCGGCCTGGCCCAGGAGGGCGTGGCGCGGGTGGTGCTCGGCGACGTCGAGGCGGGGATGCGGCTGCTCGACGAGGCGTCGGCGATCGTGCACGGCGAGGACCTGCACGTGCCGGTCTCGCTGGCCTGGGCGCTCTGCTACATGATCGCCGCCTGCGAGGGCGTCGGCGACTTCCCGCGCGCGGCGCAGTGGTGCGAGGCGATGCGCGAGCTGGGCGAGCGCTGGCACGGCCGCCAGATCCTCGGCACGTGCCGGACCGCGTACGGGAGCATCCTCGCCACCCGCGGCGACTGGCCGGGCGCGGACGCCGAGCTGACCGGCGCGGTCGCCGACTTCACCGCGTCGGCGCCGGGGCTCAGCGCGCAGTCGCTGGTGCGGCTGGGCGAGCTGCGGGTGCTGCAGGGGCGCATCGACGAGGCGCGCGAGCTGTTCGCGCGCGCCGGCTCGCACGCCGACGCGATCGTGGCGCTGGGCGAGCTGGCGCTCGAGGAGGGCGACGCGCTGGTCGCGCGCGAGTCCGCCGAGCGGGTGCTGCGGCGCGTCCCGGACCGGTCGGTCCTCGACCGGCTCCCGGCGCTGGAGCTGCGGGCGCGGGCGCTGGGGGCGCTGGGGGCCCTGGACGACGCGGCCGCGGCGTGCGCGGAGGTGCGGGAGATCGCGCAGCGGCTCGGGACGCCGTACCTGTGCGGGCGCGCGCACCGGATCTCGGCCGAGGTGGCGGCCGCCCGCGGGGACTGCGAGACGGCGCGGCGGGAGGCCGAGGACGCGGTCGACTGCTTCGTCGAGGCCGACGCGCCGCACGACGCCGCCGGCGCGCGGCTGCGGCTGGCGAGCGCGCTGGCCGCGCTGGGGCGCGGGGGTCATGCGGAGGCCGAGGCGCGCGCGGCGCGCGAGGCGTTCGCGCGGCTGGGCGCGGTGCGCGACACGGCGCGGGCTGACGAGCTGCTGTCGCGGCTGGGATCGGACGGCGATGGCGCGGACGGGGCGGACGGGCCGGGCGGCGGGCGCGACGCGCTCGGCGAGCTGACCGCGCGGGAGCTGGACGTGCTGCGGCTGGTGGCCCTGGGCATGAGCGACGCGGAGATCGCGCGCGAGCTCGTGGTCTCGCCGCACACCGTCCACCGGCACGTGGCCAACATCCGCACGAAGCTGCGGCTGCCGTCGCGGGCGGCCGCCGTCGCGTACGCGTCCCGGGCCGGGCTGATCTGAGCGTGCGGGCCGTGGTGAACGCCGGGTTCGACCCGGCGCGCGTCCCCGCCCCGGCGCCGGACGCCGCGGCGTTCCACGCGGCGCTGCCGGCGTACCGGCCGACGCCGGTGCGCGAGCTCGAGGAGGTGGCGCGATCGGCCGGGGTCGGATCGGTGGCGGTCAAGGACGAGTCGGAGCGGATGGGCCTGCCGTCGTTCAAGGTGCTGGGGGCGTCGTGGGCGGTGGAGCGGGCGCTGCGTACGCGCCCGGATGTGGAGACGCTCGTCGCCGCGAGCGCCGGCAACCACGGCCGGGCGGTGGCGCGGGTGGCGGCGTGGCGGGGCCTGCGCTGCCGGGTGCTGCTGCCCGCGCGGTCGAGCGCGGCGCGGCGGGCGGCGATCGCGAGCGAGGGCGCCGAGGTCGTGGTCGTCGACGGCGGCTACGAGGAGGCGGTCGCGCGCGCCGCGGCCGAGGGCGCGCGGCCGGGCGCGCTGGAGCTCGCCGACGTGGGCGCGGGCGACGGCCCGGCGAGCTGGGTGGTCGACGGCTACGCGACGCTGTTCCGCGAGCTGGCCGAGCAGGCCGACGTCGACGTGCTGCTCGTCCCGGCCGGCGTGGGCTCGCTGGCGGCGGCGGCCGCGCGGTTCGGCGCGGCCGCGGGCGTGACGGTGGTCGCGGTCGAGGCGGCCGCCGCGCCGTGCGTGAGCGCGTCGCTGGCGGCGGGCGAGCCGGTGGTGGTCCCGACGCCGGGGACGAGCATGGCCGGCCTCGACTGCGCCGAGGTCTCGGTCGCCGCGTGGCCGTCGCTGCGGTCGGGGCTGCGCGGCGCGATCGCGGTCTCCGACGCCGAGGCGCACGCGGCGATGCGCGAGCTCGCGGCCGCGGGCCTGCGCATCGGCGACTGCGGCGCGGCGCCCCTGGCGGCGCTGCGCGCGCTGATGACCGACCCGGCGTGCGCGGCGCTGCGCGACGCCGCGGAGCTCGACGCCGACGCCCGCGTCGCGCTGATCGCCACCGAGGGCGTCACCGACCCCGACGCCTACGCCCGCGTCGTCCCCTGACCGTTGTCGGATCCGGGTCGCTATGCGACCGCGAGACGACAACGGATCTCATCGAGGGAACGTGGGTGCCGCCCCGGCGCGCGGCCGCGCGCCACGGCCACCCGCGCGGCTCACCCTGGGGGTGGGAGCGATCGTGCACGCATACCGTGCGCAATGGCTCCCACGTCCGCGCCGCGGCGGCTCAGGCGCCGGGCGTCGGCCGCACGCCCTCGACCCAGTCGCCCTCCTCGCGCTTCCAGATCGGGAGCTGGGCCTTGATGCGGTCGATGAGCGCGCGGGCGCCGAGGAACGCGGCGGGGCGGTGCGGGGCGCTCGCGGCCACGATCACCGAGGCCTCGCCGAGCGCGACGCGGCCGACGCGGTGCTCGGCGGCGGCCGCGCACAGGTCGTGCTCGGCGGCGACCGCGCGCACGATCCGCTCGAGCTCGGCGACCGCCATCTCCGCGTAGGCCTCGTAGTCGAGGAACTCGACGTCGCGGGTCGTCCCGGAGAACGTGACGACCGCGCCGGCGCGCGGGTCGCGCACGCGCGCGGCGAGCGCGTCGAGCGACAGCGGCTCCTCGGTCACCCGCCAGTGCAGCGCCGGCTCCACCGCCGCCCCGCTGCCGCCCGACACCGGCGGCACGAGCGCCAGCTCGTCGGACGGATGCAGCACGTCGTCGTCCTCGGCGTACTCGCGGTTGACCGCCATCACGAGCGGCAGCCCGGCGGCGAGGTCGCCGACGGCGGCCAGCGCGTCGGCCACGCGCGCGCCCTCGGGGAGCTCCAGCTCGAGCTCCGAGCGGCCGGCGCGCTCCCGCAGCTGCGCGAAGAGACGGACGCGGACGAGCATCGCGACCAAGGCTACGCCGTCCACGCACGCCGCGGGGGAGCGGGCGCGTTCGCGGCGGGGGAGCGGGAGGCGCGCGGCCGATCGCGGGTAGCCTTGTGGCCATGGCCACGACCCCCGAGCGACTGACCGTCGCGCCCATCGTGGGGCCCGACGATCCCCGTCGGTTCACCGACTCGGGGATCGAGATCAAGCCCCTCTACACCGAGGAGGACCTCCCCGAGCACCTCGAGCTCGGCGAGCCCGGCGAGTTCCCGTACACGCGCGGCGTCCACCGCGAGATGTACCGCAAGCAGCTGTGGACGATGCGCCAGTACGCGGGCTACGCGACCGCCAAGGAGTCCAACGAGCGCTACCGCTACCTGCTCGAGCACGGCGGTACCGGCCTCTCGATGGCGTTCGACCTGCCGACCCAGCTCGGCCTCGACTCCGACGACCCGCGCTGCCTGGGCGAGGTCGGCCGCACCGGCGTCGCGATCGACACGATCGACGACATGCGCACCGCGTTCGACCAGATCCCGCTGGACCAGGTGTCGACGTCGATGACGATCAACGCCCCGGCCAGCGTGCTGCTGCTGCTCTACGAGCTGGTCGGCGAGGAGCAGGGCGTCCCGTCGCACAAGCTGCGCGGCACGACCCAGAACGACATCCTCAAGGAGTACATCGCCCGCGGGAACTTCATCTACCCGCCCGAGGGCGCGATGCGGCTCACCACCGACCTCTTCGCGTACTGCAAGGAGAACGTGCCCAAGTGGAACACGATCTCCATCAGCGGCTACCACTTCCGCGAGAAGGGCTGCAGCGCCGTCCAGGAGGTCGCGTTCACCCTGGCCAACGGGATCGCCTACGTGCAGGCCGCGCTGGACGCCGGCCTCAACGTCGACGACTTCGCGCCGCGCCTGGCCTTCTTCTTCAACGGCCACAACAACGTCTTCCAGGAGGTCGCGAAGTTCCGCGCCGCCCGGCGGATGTGGGCGCACATCATGCGCGACCGCTTCGGGGCCCAGAACCCGAAGTCGATGATGCTGCGCTTCCACACGCAGACCGGCGGCGTGACGCTGACCGCCCAGCAGCCGCAGAACAACATCATGCGCGTCGCGCTGCAGGCGTTCGCCGCCGTCTGCGGCGGCACGCAGTCGCTGCACACCAACGGCTACGACGAGGCGCTCGCGCTGCCGACGGAGCGCGCCGCGAAGATCGCGCTGCGCACCCAGCAGATCGTCGCCTACGAGTCCGGCGCCGCCGACACCGTCGACCCGTTCGCCGGCTCCTACTTCGTCGAGGCGCTCACCGACGAGATCGAGACCCGCGCCCAGGACCTGATCGACCGCATCGATCAGATGGGCGGCTCGGTGCAGGCGATCTCGTTCATGAAGAACGAGATCGAGGAGTCCGCCTGGGGCTACCAGGAGCGCTACCGCATCGGCCAGGACGTCGTCGTCGGCGTCAACAAGTTCGTCGAGGACGAGATCGAGATCGAGGACCTGCTGCGCGTCGACCCGCAGACCGAGCGCGAGCAGGTCGAGCGCCTGAAGGCGTTCAAGGCCAACCGCGACCAGGAGCTCGTCGCGAAGCGCCTGGAGGCCATCCGCGAGACGGCGCGCGGCACCGGCAACCTGCTGCCCGTCCTCAAGGACGCGCTGCGCGACCGCTGCTCGATGGGCGAGGTGTGCGGCGCGATGCGCGACGTCTTCGGTGAGTACCAGCCGAGCGACTGACCAGCCGCCGGTCCCGCCGCCGCCCTCGCTCGCCGACGCGGTCGGCGGGCCGCTGGGCATCGCCGAGACGGCGCTGCCCGCCGCGGTCTTCGTGATCGTCTACACGGCGACGGGCTCGCAGACGCGCACGGCGGCGATCGCCGCGGTCGCGCTCGCGGCCGTGCTCGCCGCCGCGCGGATCGTGCGCCGCCAGACGCCGATGTACGCGATCTCCGGCGTGATCGGGGTCGCGATCGCCGGCTACGTCGCCGCCAAGACCGGCAAGGCCGAGAACTTCTTCCTGCCCGGCCTGCTGCTGAACACCGCCTACGCGGCCGCCTACGCGATCTCGATCATGGTCCGCTGGCCGCTGATCGGCGTGATCGTGGCGGCGCTGACGAAGGCCGACAGCAGCTGGCGCCAGGACCCGGTGCTCGTGCGCGCGTACGCCCGCGCGAGCTGGGTGTGGGTGGCGCTGTTCCTCGCGCGCATCGCCGTGCAGGCGCCGCTGTACGCGGCCGGGGCGCTCGTCGCGCTCGGCGCGGCGCGGGTGGCGATGGGCGTGCCGCTGTTCATCGTCGGCATCTGGCTGTCGTGGCTGCTGCTGCGCGCCACGCCGGGCGGCGCGCCGTGGGTGCGGGCGATGGCGAAGCGCGCGGAGACTCCCTAGCGGTCGAAAGGGACTGAGGCCGGCGCGGCGAATCATCCGCGCGTGAGCGGCCTGAGCGCCCGTCAGCGCGGGGTGCTGCTGGTTGGTGCGGCGGCCTACGCGCTGATCCTCTTCGACCAGACGGCGACCACCACCGCGCTCTCGGACATCGAGCGCGATCTCGGCGCGAGCGTGGCGGACCTGCAGTGGGTGTTCGGCTCCTACCTGATCGGGCTGGCCGCGCTGACGCCGGTCGCCGGCCGGGTCGCCGACCTGTACGGGCGGCGGCTGCTGTTCGTGGTCGGCATGGCCGTGTTCGGCGTGGCGTCGCTGGGCTGCGCGCTGGCGCCGTCGGTCGAGGCGCTGATCGCCATGCGCGCCCTGCAGGGCGTCGGCGGCGCCTTCGCGATGCCGCTCGCGCTGGCGAACGTCTCGATCGTCGTGCCGGAGGAGCGCCGCGGGTGGGCGGTCGGGGTGCTGGTGACCGGCGGCTCCGTCTTCCTCACGTCGGGGCCGGTGATCGGCGGCGCGCTGGTCGACCTGGGCGGCTGGCGGCTCGTGTTCTGGATCGCCGTGCCGATCGTGGCCCTCGCGCTGCTCGGCGTGCGCCGCTGGATGGCCGAGACGCGCGAGGCCGACCCGCCGCCGCTGGACGTGCGCGGGCTCGTGCTGCTCGCGACCGGGCTCGGCGCGCTCGTGACCGGCCTGCTGCAGATGAGCGAGTGGGGCGCCGACAGCGCGGCGACGCTGATCGCCCTGGCCGCCGGCGCGATGCTGCTGGCCGCCTTCGTCGTCGTCGAGCACCGCGTCCCCAACCCGCTGATCGCGCTGCGCCTGTTCGCGGTGCCGGCCGTCGCCGGCTATCTGATCGCCCTGCTGGCCGCGCAGTTCGCCGTCACCGCGCTCACCGTCGAGCTGATGCTCTACCTGCAGCGCTCGCTGGGCTACGGCGCGCTGGCGGCGGGCGCGCTGTTCGTGCCGGCGGTGCTCGGCACGCCGCTGCTGTCGCCGACCACCGGCCGGCTGGAGGACCGCGGCCTGGGCCGGATCCTCGTCACGTTCGGGCTGGGCGCCGCGGCGGTCGCGCTCGCGTGGATCGCCGCGTTCGTCGGCCGCGACGACGCGTGGATCCTGCTGCCGGCGCTGGCGCTGTTCGGCTTCGCGCGCCCGTTCGTGTTCACGCCCGCCAGCGCGGGCCCGCTGGACGCCCTGCCGCCGCAGCGCCACGGGCTGGCCGGCGGGCTGGTGCTGGAGAGCTACCAGCTCGGCGCGGTCGCCGGCGTGGCCGTGGCCGGCGTGATCGTCAGCTCCGGCGAGGTCGGCGGCGACTTCGACGGCGCGGTGCGGGCCGCGATCCTGGTCGCCGCCGGCGTGTGCGCCGTCTGCGCGATCGCGGCCTGGGTGCTGCTGGCCCACGACCCCAAGCGCCGGCCGCTGCGCGCGGAACGCGTGCAGGACATCGCCGCGCCGCGGTGAAGCCCGCCCTCGATGGAGGTCCAGCGCACTCTGGTCAAGTCGCCCCCCGAGCTGTGGGCGGAGCTGTCGGACGTCGAGGCGCTGACGCGCCATCTGGCCGCGTTCGGCGAGATCACGATCACCCGCGTCGAGCCCGAGACGACGGTCGCCTGGGAGGGCGAGCGCGCAAGCGGCACCGTCGAGCTCGCGGCCTCGGGGTGGGGCACGAAGGTGACGCTGACGGCCGAGCCGACCGCCGCGCCGGCGACCGCGTCCGCGTCCGCGCCGGAGCCCGAGGCCGAGCCCCCGCCGCGCCGCCGGTGGCTGCGCTTCTGGCAGCGCGACGAGCTCGCGCCCGAGCCCGAGCCGCCGCGCGCGGCGCCCGCGCCCGAGGCCGAGCCCCAGCCGGACCCGGAGGCGGTCCTCTCCAAGGTCCTCGACGACCTCGGACAGGCCCACCACCGGCCGTTCCAGCGCTGAGCGTCAGAGCCGCAGGCCGCCGGACGCCTCGATCCGCTGCCCGGTGACCCAGCCGCCCGACGCGGTCACGAGGCCCGTGATCGCCTCGGCGATGTCCTCGGGCGTGGCCAGGCGGCCCAGCGCCGTGCTCTGCGTGACGAACGCCTGCAGCTCGGGGTCGTTGCGCAGGTGCCCGTCGCCGAAGTCCGTGGGGACGGCGCCCGGCGCCACGACGTTCGCCGTGATGCCGCGCGGGCCGAGCTCGAGCGCCTGATAGCGGGTGAGGACCTCCACGGCGGCCTTCGCCAGCGCGTACGGGCCGGAGCCGTTGATCGTCACGCGGGTCAGCGCCGAGCTGACGTTCACGATCCGCGCGCCGTCCGCCAGCAGGTCCTGAAGCGCCTGCGTGAGGAACAGCGGGCCCTTGACGTGCTCGGCGAGGACGCGGTCGACCTCGGCCTCCGTCGTCGCGTCGAGCGCGCTGTAGAGGGCGCCGCCGGCGTTGTTGACGAGGACGTCGAGCGTGCCGCCCGGGAGCTCGCCGCGCAGCGCGTCGGCGAACGCGGGGAAGCTCGCGGCGTCGGTGACGTCGAGCGGCAGCGCCGCGGCGCGGCGGCCGCGCGCCTCGATCCTGCCGACGACATCGCGCGCCTCGTCGGCGTGGGAGCGGTAGGTGACGACGACGTCGAGGCCGGCGTCGGCGAGTGCCAGGGCGGTCGCGCGGCCCAGGCCGCGGTTGCCGCCGGTGATGAGCGCAGTGGTCATGCGAACCACGGTTGCGCCGGGCGCTCGGCGGGAAAAGAGACCGCCTGACCCATGGATCGGCGATCCCTGTCTGGGGGTCGCGGTACGTTTGCACATCCAGAGACGTGGACCGGGACCAGCTGGCCGACTTCCTGCGCCACCGGCGGGAGGCGCTCAAGCCCGAGGACGTGGGCTTGGACCGCGGCGCGCGCCGGCGCACCGGCGGCCTGCGCCGCGAGGAGGTCGCCCTGCTGGCGCACATGTCGACGGACTACTACACGCGCCTGGAGCAGCGGCGCGGTCCGCAGCCGTCGCCCGTGATGCTCGCAGCGATCGCGCGGGCGCTGCGCCTGACGCTGGCCGAGCGCGACCACCTGTACCGCCTCGCGGGCCAGGTCCCGCCGCGCAACGACGTGCGCACCGACCACGTCGGCCCCGGGATCCTGCGCGTGCTCGACCGGCTCGACACGCCCGCGCTGGTGACCAACGACATCGCCGAGGTGCTGGCCCAGAACGAGCTCGGGATCGCGCTGCTGGGCGACGAGTCGCGGTTCGAGCCCGGCGACCCGCGCCGGTCGCGCTGGTACCGCTGGTTCACCGACCCGGCCGAGCGCGACCTGCACGCGCCCGACGAGCACGAGCGGCTTTCGCGCACGTACGCCGCCGGCCTGCGGATCGCGCTCGGCCGCGACCCCGCCGACGCCCGCGTCCGCGGGCTCGTCGACCGGCTGCTGGACGAGTCCGGCGAGTTCGCGGCGCTGTGGGCCGACCACGACGTGTCGTGGCAGCCGGGCGCCGAGCCGCGCAAGGTCTTCCTGCACCCGCAGGTCGGGCGCCTGGAGCTCGAGTGCCAGGTGCTGATCGCCGAGAGCGAGGCCCAGATCGTGCTCGTCTACACCGCCACCCCGGGCACCGAGTCGGCCGACCGGCTGCGCCTGCTCGGCGTCGTCGGCGGGCGGGCGCTCGAGACGGCGTCCGGCTGACGGCGCCCGCGGCCCGCCCGCCTGACTGCCCAGTCAATACAGTCCCTCGCCTCATGAGCCAGCGCCAGACGCACCCGGAGACGTTCGAGGAGAAGCTCGCGCAGCTGATGGAGCTGCGCCAGGCCGCGGCGCACTCGTCGCCGGAGGCCGAGGAGAAGCAGCACGCGCGCGGGAAGTACACCGCCCGGGAGCGCGTCGAGAAGCTGCTCGACCCGGGCTCCTTCCAGGAGCTCGACACCTACGTGCGCCACCGCACGATCGACTTCGACATGCAGAAGAACCGGCCCTGGGGCGACGCGGTCGTCACCGGGCACGGCACGATCGACGGGCGCCGCGTGTGCGTGTTCAGCCAGGACTTCACCGTCTTCGGCGGCTCGCTGGGCGAGGTCATGGCCGAGAAGATGTGCAAGATCATGGACCTGGCGGCCAAGATCGGCTGCCCCGTGATCGGCATCAACGACTCCGGCGGCGCCCGCATCCAGGAGGGCGTCGTGTCGCTGGGCGCCTACGGCGACGTGTTCCTGCGCAACGTCCGCTGCTCGGGCGTCATCCCGCAGATCAGCCTGATCATGGGCCCGTGCGCGGGCGGCGCCGTGTACTCGCCGGCGATCACCGACTTCATCTTCATGGTGAAGGAGACGTCGCACATGTTCATCACCGGCCCCGACGTCATCAAGACGGTGACGGGCGAGGAGGTCGGCTTCGAGGAGCTGGGCGGCGCGATGTCGCACAACACGAAGTCGGGCGTCGCCCACTTCGCCGCCGACGACGAGGACGCCTGCCTGGAGGACGCGCGCTACCTGCTGTCGTTCCTGCCGCAGAACAACCTCGAGATCCCGCCGCGCGTGCAGCCGACCGACGACCCGCTGCGGATGGACGAGGAGCTCAACAGCGTCGTGCCGGCGGACCCGAGCAAGCCGTACGACATGCGCGACGTCATCCGGCTGATCGTCGACGACGGCGAGTTCTTCGAGGTGCAGGAGCACTTCGCCCAGAACATCGTGATCGGGTTCGCGCGCCTGAACGGGTACGCGGTCGGCATCGTCGGCAACAACCCGCGCGCGCTCGCGGGCGTGCTCGACATCGAGGCCTCCGAGAAGGCGGCCCGGTTCGTGCGCACCTGCGACGCGTTCAACATCCCGCTGCTGACGCTGTGCGACGTGCCCGGCTTCCTGCCCGGCACCAACCAGGAGTGGAACGGGATCATCCGCCACGGCGCCAAGCTGCTGTACGCGTTCGCGGAGGCGACGGTCCCGAAGATCACGGTCATCACGCGCAAGGCCTACGGCGGCGCCTACGACGTCATGTCCTCCAAGCACCTCGGCGCGGACTTCAACTTCGCGTGGCCGACGGCGGAGGTCGCGGTCATGGGCCCCGAGGGCGCGGTGAACATCATCTACCGCCGCGACATCGCCAACTCGCCCACGCCGGACGAGCGCCGCCAGAAGCTCATGAACGACTACAAGGCGCGGTTCGCCAACCCGTACACGGCGGCCGAGCGCGGCTACATCGACGACGTGATCGTGCCCAGCGAGACGCGCCCGAAGCTGATCACCGCGCTGGAGACGCTGCAGACCAAGCGCGAGCCGGGCCCGAAGCGCAAGCACGGCAACATCCCGCTGTAGGGGGAACGCTCGCCCTGGGGGCGAGGTTCCCTCAGCGGGTGTTCGCCCAGGGGGCGAAACCCGCGAGGCTGGGGAACGCTCGCCCTGGGGGCGAGGTTCCCTCAGCGGGTGTTCGCCCAGGGGGCGAAACCCGCGAGGCTGGACGGAACGCGCAATAGGCTCGACGGCCGTTTGGATCGCTCGGCCGCACCCACGCTGAGGTGGCTTGGCGTCGCCGCCGCGACGGCGCTCGCCGCCGTCGTCTTCGACGCCATCGGGCTGCCGAGCGCGGCGCTGTTCGCGGCGCTCGTCGTCGGCATCGCCTACGCGCTCACGCTCGCGCACCGCCGCCCGCTGTCGCTGCCCAAGCCCGGGCTGACCGTCGGCCAGGCGATCGTCGGCGTCGCGCTGGGCGCGGCGGTCGACGCGGACACGCTCGAGGCGGTCGGCGCCGACTGGGCGGCGGTGGTCGCGATGACGGTGGCGACGCTGGCGATCTCGCTCGGCGCCGGGCTCGCCATGTCGCGCCTGACGGGCCTGGACCGGCCGACCGCGTTCCTGGGCCTGATCGCCGGCGGCGCGAGCGGGATCGTGGCGATGGCCGACGAGCTGAAGGCCGACGCGCGGCTCGTCGCGTTCATGCAGTACCTGCGGGTGCTGGTCGTCGTGCTGCTGGCGCCGCTCGTCGCCTACTACCTGCTCTACGACGACGGGGGCGGCCACGCGGTCGCCGCCGACGGCGAGGGCGTCGTCCTCGACCTCGTGTTCACGGCCGCCTGCGGCGCGGTCGGCGTGGCGCTCGCCCGGCTGATCCGCCTCACCGCTGGCACGCTGCTCGTGCCGCTCGTCGTCGCGGCGGCGCTGTCGGTGTCGGGCCTGGCCGGCGACGCGGCCGTGCCCGAGCTCGTGCAGGACGTCGGCTTCGCGCTCATCGGCCTGCAGATCGGCCTGCGCTTCACGGTCGCGACGATCCGCGAGGCCGGGCGCCTGCTGCCGGCGACGCTGCTGTCGATCCTCGCGATGGTCGCGCTGTGCGCCGGGGTGGCCGCGGCGATCGCCCCGCTCGCCGACGTCACCTACGGCGACGCCTACCTGGCCACGACGCCGGGCGGCCTGTACGCGGTGCTCGCGGCCGCCGCCGACCTCGGCGGCAACACGACGTTCGTCGTCGCCGTGCAGTCGCTGCGCGTGTTCGCGATGGTGCTGCTCGCGCCGCCGCTCGTGCGGCTGCTCGTGGGCGGTCGAGCGGTCCGGTCGCGCAAGTAGCGTCACCGCACGTGAACGCAACCCCGGCGCAGACCGCCCGCACGGTCCTGGTGGTCGTCGTCATCGCGGCCGCGATCTACGTCACGTGGCTGCTGCGCGACGTCGTGCTGCTGGCGATCCTGGCGGTGTTCGTCGCGGTCGCGCTGAGCGCCCCGGTCGCGTTCGTCGAGCGGGTCACGCGAGCGCCGCGGGCGCTGGCGATCTTCATCGTCTACCTCGGGGTCATCGGCGTCATCGTGCTCGTCGGCCTGGTGGTCGTGCCGCCGCTGGTCTCCGAGATCGAGCAGTTCATCCGCCAGGTGCCGTCCTACGTGCGCGACCTGCGCGACAACCCCACGCTGCAGCACTGGGACGAGGAGTACGGGCTCGTCGCCAAGCTCGAGGGCGAGGCGAACAAGCTGCCGTCGATGCTCGGCGGGGCGGTGTCCGAGCTGGAGAGCGTGACGATCGGGGCGGCCGAGCGCATCGCCGAGTCGATCGCGATCCTGGCCGTCGCGTTCCTGCTGCTGCTCGACGGCCCGCGGCTGATGCGCCTGATCCGCGGCCAGCTCACGCCGGAGCGCGCCGAGCGCTTCGAGCGCATCACGACCCAGGCGGCCGGCGCGATCGGCGGGTACGTCGCCGGCGCGTTCGCGGTCGCCGCGCTCGCCGGCTTCGCCGCGTTCCTGGCGATGACCGTGCTCGGCATCCCGTTCGCGATCCCGCTCGCCGTGCAGATGGCGTTCTTCGCGCTGATCCCGCTGGTCGGCTCGGCGATCGGGGCGATCGTCATCGCGCTCGTCGCCGCCTTCGAGGGGCCCGGGACCGCGATCGCGTTCCTCGTCTACTTCATCGTCTACCAGCAGATCGAGACGCACGTGCTCGGCCCGTTCGTCTACAAGCGCACGGTGCAGCTGCGGCCGGTCCTCGTGATCCTGTCGGTGTTCGCCGGGGCCAGCCTGCTCGGCATCCTCGGCGCGCTGCTGGCGATCCCGGCCGCCGCGACGATCCAGATCGTCGTCCAGGAGATCTGGCGGATCCGCCACCCGCGGCCGGCGATCCCGCCCGAGACGCCGGAGCCGCCCGCCGGGGCCGAGCCCGAACCGGCGTAGCGAGGCGGCCCGGCGGCGTAGGGTCCCGCCACGATGATGCTCGCCACCGCACTCGCCGTGATCGCCGCCGCGACCCCCGCCACGACCATGGAGATCCAGGCCCACCGCGGCGGCTCGTTCGTCGACGGCCGCGCGACCTATCCGGAGGCCACGATGCCGGCCTTCCGGGCCGCGGCCAAGCGCGGCTTCGTCCTCGAGTTCGACATCCAGATGACGAAGGACGGCGTCCCGGTCGTCATCCATGACGACACGCTGGACCGCACGACCGTCTGCCGCGGCCCGGTCGCGGAGCGGACCGCCCGGCAGATCCGCCGCAACTGCCGCACCGACGTGCTCGGCTCGCCCGGCAGCGCGCTGGGCTCCAAGCGCACGCGCAAGCGGATCCCGGTCCCCACGCTGGCGGAGGTGCTCGCGCTCGTGAAGCGCACCGGCGCGCGCGCGTCGATCGAGCTCAAGCAGTTCGACCCGTCCGGCGCGAGCGCCCGCGCCCTCGCCGCCGCGGTGAAGCGCAGCGGCGTGCCGGTCTCCTCCCTGATCGTGCAGTCGTTCTTCCCGCCGAACCTGGCCGCCGCGCGGGAGGCGCTGCCCGGCGTGGCGCTGTCGGCGCTGACGGTCAAGGCGGGCGAGGCCACGTCGATCCAGGGCGCGGTCGACCTGGGCGCCGCGTGGGTGTCGCCGCAGTTCCCGGTCGACGCCGGCTACGTGCAGGCCGCGCACGCGGCCGGGCTGAAGGTCGTGCCGTTCACGCTGGACACCGAGGCCGAGATCCGCGCCGCCGCGGAGATGGGGATCGACGCGGTCATCACCGACGACCCGGTGATGGCGCAGCGCGTGCTCACAGGCTGACGCGCTGGGCCTCGACACGCCCCTCGCGCAGCGCGTCGAGCGCCGCGACGGCGATCGCGAGGTCCTGGATCGCCAGGCCCGTCGAGTCGAAGAGCGTGACCGCCTGCGGCCCGGGCCGGCCGGGCGCCTCGCCGGCGAGCACGGCGCCGAGGTCGGTGACGTCGTCGCGCGTGACGAGCCCGGCCTCGACGGCGCCGGTCAGCTCGCCGCCGTGCGAGGCCTGCACCCAGTCGTCGCAGAACAGCGCGCACGAGCGGACCGCGCCGACGGTGGCCTCGGCCTTCCCCGGGCCGTCGGCGCCGAGCATGTTCAGGTGCAGGCCGGGCCGCAGGTCCTTGACGTCGACGACGACCTCGGCGCCCGGCGTGACGCAGGTGACGACGTCGCAGGCCAGCGCCTCGGTCAGCGTCCCCGCGCGCCAGCCGAGCTCCACGGCGAGCGCCTCGGCCACGCCCGGCCGCGGGTCGAAGCAGACGCCCGGCCCGTAGCCGGCGGCGGACAGGCAGCGGGCCGCCCACGCCCCGTGCAGCCCGCAGCCGACGATGCCGGCGCTCGCCGCGCCCTCGCGGGCGAGCGCGTCGGCGGCGACCGCCGCGACCGCGCCGGTGCGCAGCGCGGTGACCGCGGCCGCGTCGAGCAGCGCGAGCGGCATCGAGGTGGTCGCGTCGCTGACGCACACCATGCCCATCACCGCGGGCAGCCCGTGCGCGGCCGGGTTGCCCGGGAACGAGGAGATCCACTTCAGGATCGCCAGCCCGTCGCCGCGGGCCGGCATCGCGCGGAAGTCGCCGTACGGCGGGCTGTCGAGGTACACCTTCGGCGGCATCGACCACTCGCCGCGGCGGTGGCGCAGGAACGCCTCGCGGACGTGGGCGATCGCGTCCGCCGGGGTGACGGCCGCCAGCACGGCGCCGTGGTTGAGGACCTGCAGGTCGGGCATGACCGGGTAGCCTGCCGGATCGTGCCCAACCGCCGCCCCCAGCTGCGCATCGTCGCCCCCGGCGCCACGCCCGAGGAGGCGGCCGCGGTGGTCGCGGCGCTCGAGCAGTTCATGCGCCAGACGGCGCCGGTCCCGGCGCCCGCCCGCCCGAAGCGCAACCCGTGGCAGCGCACCGCTCTGCTGGAGGGGGTCACGCGCGACAGCGACTCGCTGACGGCCTGGGGCGACGGCATGCCCTGGGGCGCCTGACGGCGACGCCCCAGGACCGGTCCGCCGCTACCGGCAGGTCGCGACGCGGTGCGCGCGGCGCAGCGTGCGCCCGTCGCGGGTGCGCAGCGCGACGCGGACGGTGACCGCCGGACGGCTGAACGCGCTCACGTCGACGCGCACCGTCCAGGCGCGCCGGCCTCGCCGCACCGGCACGGCGCGCCCGCCGACGCGGGCCCGGGCCGCGACGATCCGCGTGCCGCGGGGCGCGCGCACGCGCAGGCGGACCGTGCCGCGGTTGGCGCACGCGGCGGGCGCCGCCGAGGCGCCGCCGGCCGCGCCGGCGCCCGGCTGGCCGGCGTCAGCGCGGTCGTCGGGCAGGCGCAGGTCGACCCGCGCGACCATCGCCCGCGACCCGCTCGGTCCCTCGGTCGCGCCGGCCACGAGGAGGCGCCCCTGCGCGTCCACCGCGGTCGCGAGCGGATACTCGCTCTCGCTGTCGGGCACGTCGACGACCATCCGCCCGCCGCGCGCGGTGTCGAGCGTCCCGTCGGGCCGCAGCGACGCGACGACGACCTGCTGCGGCGCGCCGTCGCCCGCCGCGGCGCCGACCGCCACGCTCACCACGCCGTCGGGGTGCACCATGAGCCCGGCCGGGCTCTGGCGCTCGCCCGCGGGCGCGGGGACGGTCGTCGCGTCCGCGCGCCGGCCGTCGGTCCCGGCGCGCACGACGACCGCGTCGTGGCGGCCGTCGCGCGTGACCTGGCCGTCGGCCACGATCTCGCCGCCCGCGCCGATCGCCACGTGGAACAGGTTGGTCGCCGGACCCGCGTTCACCGGCGCGGTGAGCCCCCAGGCCGGGTCGAGCGAGAGATCCGACAGCGAGAAGCGGGCGATCGCCCCGAGGCCGGCGACCGTGCCGACCGAGACGAAGCGGCCGGCCCCGTCGAGGATCGTCCGCCGCAGGCCCCAGCGCGCGTCGGCGCCCCAGGCGTCGGCGTCGACGACCTCGCCGGACGGCGACAGCCGCACCCGCCCGCTCGCGCCCGTCCCGGTGCCCGACACGCTGCCGGTCACGAGGATCGAGGTCCCGTCGACGATCGCCAGGCCCTCGCGATGTCGTGCGGCCCGATCGCCGGGTCGAACTCGACGGGCGTCCAGCCGCCCTCGCCGAAGGTCGTGTCGGGGGTCCCGTCCGGCCGCAGCCGCGAGACGACCGACTCCAGCGTGCCCGGGTTGTGGACGCCGAGCACGACGATGCGGCCCTCGGCGTCGATCGCCACCGCGCTCGGGTCGACGAACCTGGCGTCGCCCGCGGCGGGCTCGGCGATCCCGTCGCCGCCGCCGAAGGCCGGGTCGAGCGTGCCGTCGGCGCGCAGCTTGGCCACCCGGAACAGGTCCGTGGCGACGACGACGCCGCCGTCGGGCGCCGCCGCCACCGCGGTCGCGCGCGGCAGCTCGGGGATCCGCACGACGCCGTCGCCGGAGAAGGAGGGGTCGGGCCCCGGGGCCGCGGGCGCCGTCGCGGGCGCCACGGCGGCGGCCGCCAGGGCGAGGGAGATCAGGGTCTTGGTTCGCATGGCGGCGGAGCCTCTCCATGCGGGCTTGCCGCGCTCTTGCCACGCCGGCGGAGGAGCGCGGCAAGCCAGCGGCAAGTGAGAAATCTGTGAATCTCGCCCGGGAATGATACGTTTTGCCGATGGAGCCGACGAGCATCACCCCGAGGGGCCGCGCCGGGTCGCTCGAGAACCCCGAGGTCTACGAGAACGTCCCGGGGCACATCATCCCGATTCTGGCCCGGGAGTTCGACGACTTCGACAACGAGGCCGAGAAGTTCCTCGCCGGGGAGACGCCCGAGGCGGAGTTCATCGGCTTCCGGCTGAAGCAGGGCGTGTACGGCCAGCGCCAGCCCGACGTCCAGATGATCCGCGCGAAGGTCCCGATGGGCGGCATCACGCCCGAGCAGATGGAGGCCTACGCGGACGTCATCGAGAAGTACGCGCCGCTGCGCAAGGGCCACATCACCACGCGGCAGAACATCCAGATGCACCACATCCCGCTGCGCGACGCCGCGGCGGCGATCCGCGAGCTGGGCGACGCCGGCATCTCCAGCCGCGAGGGCTGCGGGAACACGGTGCGCAACGTGACCGGCGACCCGTGGGCGGGCGTGTGCGAGGGCGAGCCGTTCGACACGACGCCCTACGCGGGGGCGTACGTGCGCTACTTCGTGCGCCACCCCACGACGCAGCTCATGCCGCGCAAGGTGAAGACCGCCTTCAACGGCGCGCCCGAGGACCGCGCGCTCACCGGCATCCACGACATCGCGTTCCTGGCGCGCGTGCGCGACGGCGTCCGCGGCTTCGAGGTGCGCGTCGGCGGCGGCACGTCGATCATGCCGCGCATCGCGCCGACCCTCTACGAGTTCGTCGGCGCCGACGACGGCGAGTACCTGAAGGTCGCCGAGGCCGTCTTCCGGATCTTCGACCGCCAGGACTGGCTGCGCGTCAACCGCGCCCGCGCCCGCCTGAAGGTGTTCGTCGACAAGTACGGCATCGAGGAGCTGCGCCGCCAGGTCGACGAGGAGCTGAAGGGCGACTGGGTCAACGAGCGCGACTTCTCGGTCCAGCCCCGCCTGTTCCTCGACGACGAGGAGGCCAAGGCGCCGCCGGTCCCCGAGACCTACGGGACGCCCAACGGCGACGTGGCCGAGTACGAGCGCTTCGTCGCGTCGTCGGTCCGCCCGCAGAAGCAGCCCGGGTTCTCGACCGTCCACGTGCACGTCCCGCGCGGCGACCTCACGCCCGAGCAGTTCCGCGGGCTGGCGGCGATCATGCGCGACTTCACCGGCGGCTACGCGCGCACGACCGTCCACCAGAACTTCGTGCTGCGCTGGGTGCGCAACGAGTCGGTCTACGACGTGTGGAAGCGCCTCGGCGAGATCGGCCTCGACCGGCCCGGCGCCGACGAGATCGACGACGTCGTCTCGTGCCCCGGCACCGACTCCTGCAAGCTCGGCATCACCTCGTCGATGGGCCTCAACCTGGCCATCCGCGAGCGCCTGGCCGAGATGCAGGTCAGCGACCCGCTCAGCCGCAGGATCCACATCAAGATGTCCGGCTGCCCGAACGGCTGCAGCCAGCACCACATCGCCAACATCGGGTTCTACGGCGCGTCGATCAAGGTCGGCGAGCACACGCTGCCCGCCTACATCCCGCACATCGGCGGCCAGTACGGGGCGCCGAAGGGCGAGATCGCCTACGGCGCGCGGCTGAAGCTGCGCCTGCCGGCCAAGCGCGTGCCCGAGGCCGTCGAGCGCTGGATCCGCTTCTACGAGGCCGAGCGCGAGGAGGGCGAGGAGTTCAACGCGTTCGCCGCCCGCGTCGGCACCGGCGCGTTCGAGGACCAGGTCCGCGACCTGGCGATGCCGATCGAGTTCTCCCTGGAGACGATGAACGCCTTCATCGACTGGAGCCGCAACGTCCCGTTCGTCGTCCAGCGCGGAGAGGGGGAGTGCGCGGTCTGATGGCCGCCGCGGAGCCCATCCCGGACGAAGACCTCGAGGGCCGCTCCGCCCAGGAGGTGGTCGAGGAGGCCATCGCCCGCTTCCATCCGGGGCTCGTGGTCGCGACCTCCTTCCAGAAGGAGGCCTCGGTCATCCTCGACCTCGTGATGAAGGTGGACCCGACGGTCCCCGTCTTCACGCTCGACACGGGCGCGCTGTTCCCGGAGACGCGCGAGACGTGGCGCGCGCTGGAGGAGCGCTACGGGATCGAGATCGCCGGCATCCGCGGGCTGCAGCTCGACCGCCACTGGGAGCAGGATCCCGACCGCTGCTGCGAGCTGCGCAAGGTGCGCCCGCTGCGCGACCACCTCGCCGGCCGCCGGGCCTGGATCTCCGGGCTGCGCCGCGAGCAGTCGGCCGAGCGGGCGGGCACGCCGAAGCTGGGATGGGACCGCAAGCACGGTCTGTGGAAGGTCAACCCGCTCGCCGACTGGACCGAGCGGGACGTGTGGCGCTACATCGCGGCCAACGACATTCCCTACCATCCGCTGCACGATCGGGGCTACGACTCGATCGGCTGCTGGCCGTGCACCCACCCAGGCTCCGGCCGAGAAGGGCGCTGGGCCGGCCGCACGAAGGTCGAGTGCGGCATCCACGTCGCCTGATTCTCCGCTTGCTCGATGGACCCGCTCATCATCCTCTTCGGCCTCGGGGTCGGAGTTCTCATCGGCATGACCGGGATCGGCGGCGGCTCCCTCATGACGCCCCTCCTGATCCTCGTGTTCGGGACCAAGCCGGTGGTCGCGATCGGGACCGACCTGGCCTACGGGGCGATCACGAAGACGCTCGGCGGCTGGCGCCACCTGCGCAAGGGGACCGTCGACTTCGGGCTGGCGGCCTGGATGGCGCTGGGCTCCTGCCCGGGCGCGGTGCTGGGCGTGCTGGCGATCGAGTGGATCGAGCGCAACTACGGCGACGCGTTCGAGAACACGATGCTCGTGTCGCTGGGCATCGCGCTGTTCCTGGTCGGCGGGTCGGTGCTCTTCCGGGCCCTGTTCCTGCAGCGCCTGATCGCCAAGGAGCGCGACGAGGTGCCGATGACCGCCCGCAACAAGCTGGCGGCCACCTCGATCGGCCTGGTGCTCGGCACGATCCTCGGCCTCACCTCGGTTGGGTCGGGCGCGCTGATCGGCCTGGCGCTGATCCTGGTCTTCAAGCTGACGCCCCAGCGGGTGGTCGGCACCGACGTCTTCCACGCCGCCGGCCTGCTGTGGGTCGCGGCGCTGACGCACCTCTTCTTCGGCAACGTCGACTTCGGCCTGATGGCGAACATCCTCATCGGCTCGCTGCCCGGCGTGTGGCTGGGCACGAACCTGATGGCGCACATCCCGACGGCCGGCCTGCGCATCGGCCTGGGCGTCGTGCTGTTCGCCTCGGCGTTCGGCATCCTCCAGAAGGCGGGGGCCAGCTACGGCCTGGCCGTGACGATCGGCGTGCCGGTCGCGCTCGGCCTGGCGAGCTGGGTCATCTACCGTGCACGCATGGCCCGCATCGCCGCGGACGCCGCCGCGGCGGCGGCTGAGGCGGCCGCCCTCCCCGCCTCCGACCCCCGATCCCCCATCGTCAGCGAGACCACCGCACCGTGAGCTACGACATCTCCCATCTCGACGCGCTGGAGTCCGAGGCGATCCACGTCTTCCGCGAGGTCGCCGCGGAGCTCGAGAAGCCCGTGCTGCTGTTCAGCGGGGGCAAGGACTCGATCGTGCTGCTGCGCCTGGCCGAGAAGGCGTTCCGGCCGGGACGCTTCCCGTTCCCGCTGATGCACGTCGACACCGGGCACAACTTCCCGGAGGTGATCGAGTTCCGCGACCGGCGCGTCGCCGAGCTGGGCGAGCGGCTGATCGTGGCGTCGGTGCAGGAGTCGATCGACAAGGGCCGCGTCGTCGAGGAGAAGGGGCCGCGCGCGTCGCGCAACCGGCTGCAGTCGGTGACGCTGCTGGACGCGATCGCCGAGCACGGCTTCGACGCGGCGTTCGGCGGCGCGCGCCGCGACGAGGAGCGCGCCCGCGCCAAGGAGCGGATCTTCAGCTTCCGCGACGACTTCGGCGGCTGGGACCCCAAGAACCAGCGCCCGGAGCTGTGGAACCTCTACAACGGGCGCATCCGCAAGGGCGAGCACGTGCGCGTGTTCCCGATCTCCAACTGGACCGAGCTGGACGTGTGGCAGTACATCGCCCGCGAGAAGCTCGAGCTGCCGCCGATCTACTTCGCCCACGAGCGCGAGGTGTTCCGCCGCGACGGGATGCTCTACGCGACCTCGCCGTTCACCGAGCTGCTGCCGGGCGAGGAGCCGTTCCGCGAGATGGTCCGCTACCGCACGGTCGGCGACATGAGCTGCACGGGCGCGGTGGCGTCGCGGGCGACGACGCTGGAGAGCGTCGTGGCCGAGATCGCCGCGACCCGCATCACCGAGCGCGGCGAGACGCGCGCCGACGACCGGGCCTCCGAGGCCGCGATGGAGGACCGCAAGAAGGAGGGCTACTTCTAGCCATGACCCCCGGCGCCGCCACCAACGGGTCGATCGACGCCCTCACCAGCCACGCCACCGGCGGGCTCATGCGCCTGGCGACCGCCGGGTCGGTCGACGACGGCAAGTCCACGCTCATCGGCCGCCTGCTCTACGACTCCAAGGCGCTGTTCGAGGACCAGCTCGAGCAGGTCGCCGAGGCCTCGCGGCGCCGCCACGGCGACTCGGGCGTCGTCGACCTCGCACTGCTGACCGACGGCCTGCGCGCCGAGCGCGAGCAGGGCATCACGATCGACGTCGCCTACCGCTACTTCGCGACGCCGAAGCGGACGTTCATCATCGCCGACACCCCCGGCCACGTCCTCTACACGCGCAACATGGTCACCGGGGCGTCGACCGCCGACCTGGCGATCGTGCTCATCGACGCCCGCAACGGCGTCGTGCAGCAGTCGCGCCGCCACGCGTTCATCAGCTCGCTGCTGCGCATCCCCCACCTCGTGGTGTGCGTGAACAAGATGGACCTCGTCGACTACGACGAGGCCGTCTTCAACGCGATCGTCGACGAGTTCGGCTCGTTCGCGTCCAAGCTCGAGATCACCGACATCACGTTCATCCCGATCTCGGCGCTGAACGGCGACAACGTCGTCGAGCGCAGCGAGAACATGCCCTGGTACGGCGGGCCGCCGCTGCTCTACCACCTCGAGCACGTCCACATCGCGTCGGACCGCAACCTGATCGACCCGCGCTTCCCGGTGCAGTGGGTCGTGCGCCCCGGCGACGCCCAGGGCGAGCGCCACGACTACCGCGGCTACGCCGGCCAGGTCGCCGGCGGCGTGCTGCGGGCCGGCGACGACGTCGTGATCCTGCCGTCGGGCGCGACGTCGCGGATCGCCGCGATCGACACCTTCGAGGGCGAGATCGACGAGGCCTTCCCGCCGATGTCGGTGACGCTGCGCCTCGAGGACGACATCGACATCAGCCGCGGCGACATGATCGCCCGCCCGCACAACCACCCGATCGTCTCGCGCGACCTCGACGCGGTGGTGTGCTGGATGAACGAGAAGCCGCTCGTCCCGGGCACGCGCTACGTCCTCAAGCACACGACGAAGACCGTGCGCGCGGTCGCCGGCCAGCTCCTGCACCGCATCGACGTCGACACGCTGCACCGCGACAGCTCGGCGACGGAGCTCGGCCTCAACGAGATCGGCCGCGTGCACCTGCGCACGAGCGCGCCGATCACCTACGACGCCTACCGCCGCAACCGCGCGACCGGCGGGTTCATCCTCATCGACGAGGCCACGAACGAGACGCTCGGCGCGGGCATGCTGCTCGACCCCGACGAGCCGGTCGGGGAGGACACGGCGACGGCGGCGCGCCAGGAGCGCTCGGCCAACGTCGTGTGGGAGCAGTCGAAGCTCACGCGCGAGGAGCGCTTCGAGGCGCTCGGCCACCGCGGCGCGACCGTGTGGATGACCGGCCTGCCGTCGTCGGGCAAGTCGACGATCGCCGGCGCGCTGGAGCACCGCCTCGTGCAGGCGGGCATCCCGGCCTACCGCCTCGACGGCGACAACCTGCGCCACGGGCTGAACGGCAACCTCGGCTTCAGCCCCGAGGACCGCGCCGAGAACGTCCGCCGCACCGCGCACGCGGCGAAGCTGCTGGCCGACGCGGGCACGATCGCGATCGTGTCGCTCGTCAGCCCGTACGCGGCCGATCGCGACCTGGCCCGCCAGGTCCACGTCGACGACGACCTGCCGTTCCTGGAGGTCTACGTCAACACGCCGCTGGAGGAGTGCGAGCGACGCGACCCCAAGGGCCTGTACGCGAAGGCGCGGGCCGGCGAGATCACCGGCTTCACCGGCGTCGACGCGCCGTACGAGCCCCCGGCCGCGCCGGACGTCGAGCTGGGCGCCGGCGAGGTCGAGGCCGCGGTCGAGGCGCTCGTCGCGCAGCTGCGCGAGGCCGGCGTGCTGCCGCCGGACGCCTAGGGTCCGGACCACGACCCGGCGGCGTGCGGGTGTGTTGACCCGCCAGTCAACGAAGCGCCCGCGGCGATAGCATCGCGGCCATGTTCGACAAGGTGCTCGTCGCCAACCGAGGCGAGATCGCGGTCCGGATCATCCGGGCGCTGGAGGAGCTGGGGATCGCCTCGGTCGCGGTCTACTCGGAGATCGATCGCGATGCGCTGCACGTCAAGCGCGCGGATGAGGCCTACCTGCTCGGCGGCCCGACGGCGGCCGAGAGCTACCTGAACGTCGACAAGATCCTGGAGGTCGTCGCCGAGTCGGGCGCGCAGGCCGTGCACCCGGGCTACGGGTTCCTGGCCGAGAACGCGCCGTTCGCCCGGGCGTGCGAGGAGGCGGGGATCGTGTTCATCGGCCCGCCCGCGTCGGCGATCGAGGCGATGGGCTCCAAGACCCGCGCCCGCGAGATCATGCGCGACGCCGGCGTGCCGATCGTGCCCGGCACGACCGAGCCCGTCGCCACCGTCGAGGACGCCTGGAAGATCATCGCCGGCGAGATCGGCTACCCGGTGGCGATCAAGGCCGCCGGCGGCGGGGGCGGCAAGGGCTTCCGCGTGGCGCTGTCGGAGGACGAGCTGGAGAAGGCGTTCGAGGGCGCCGCCCGCGAGGGCGAGAAGTTCTTCTCGGACCCGACCGTCTACATCGAGCGCTACCTGCCCGACCCGCGCCACGTCGAGGTGCAGGTGCTGGCCGACCGCCACGGCAACGTGATCCACCTCGGCGAGCGCGACTGCTCGATCCAGCGCCGCCATCAGAAGCTGATCGAGGAGGCGCCGGCGCCGGTCGTCGACGCCGCCCCCGGCATGCGCGAGCGCATCGGCGAGATCGCCACCGACGCGGCCCGCGCCGTCGGCTACGTCGGCGCCGGCACGATCGAGGGCCTGTGGCAGGACGGCGAGTACTTCTTCCTGGAGATGAACACGCGGGTGCAGGTCGAGCACTGCGTGACCGAGATGGTCACCGGCATCGACATCGTCAAGGAGGGCATCCGCGCCGCCGCCGGCGAGCCCCTGAGCGTCTCCCAGGAGGACGTCGTCCTGCGCGGGCACGCGATCGAGTGCCGCATCAACGCCGAGGACGCCTCCAAGGGCTTCGCCCCCGCCCCGGGGAGGATCGGCGCCTACAAGGAGCCCGCCGGCCCCGGCGTGCGCGTCGACTCCGGCATCGGGCCCGGCGGCGAGGTCTCGCCGATGTACGACCCGATGGTCGCCAAGCTGATCGTGTGGGACGCCGACCGCGAGCAGGCCACGCGCCGCATGCTGCGCGCCCTGTCGGAGTACGAGATCGAGGGCCTCAAGACCCTCATCCCCTTCCACCAGGCGATCATGGCCTCCGAGCAGTGGGCGCGGGCGGAGACCTGCCGCGACCTGATCGAGGACAAGGCCTGGCTGAAGACGCTGGCCTTCGACCCGCCGGCCGCCGCGCCGGAGGAGGACGAGCCCGAGAAGCTCGAGCAGGCCTACACCGTCGAGGTCTCCGGCAAGCGCTTCGACGTCAAGGTGATCGGGCCGCCCTTCGCCGGCGGTGGCGGCGCCGCTGCCGCCGCACCGGTCGCCAACGGGCGCAAACCCGCCCGGTCGGCCCGCTCGCGCTCGGGTGGCGGCGGCGCCGGCGGGGACACCCTCGCCTCGCCCATGCAGGGCAACGTCTTCAAGGTCCTCGTCGAGCCCGGCCAGACCGTCGAGGAGGGCGCGCTGGTCGCGATCATCGAGGCGATGAAGATGGAGAACGAGATCACCGCCCACAAGGCCGGCGTGATCGCCGAGCTCCCCATCAAGGTCGGCGACGCCGTCACCAGCGGCGCGACGCTCGCCGTCATCAAGGACCCCGAGCCGGCGGCGAGCGAGTAGCCGTGGCGCGCACGTGGCTGGCCGCGCCCGACGAGGCCGGGACGGTCGCCGGGCTCCTCGTCCAGTTCCGCGACCACTACGGCAAGGACTGGCCGTCGGACAACGCGATCCTCGCGACCGTCGAGCGGCTGATGGAGGACCCGCAGACCGAGTACCTCCTCGCGGCGCCCGACGGCGACGAGACCGCGCGCGGCGTCTGCCAGCTGCGCTACCGCCTCAGCGTGTGGACGGCCTCGCCGGACTGCTGGCTGGAGGACCTCTACGTCGAGGCCGCCGCGCGGCGCAGCGGGTGCGGCGCGGCGCTGGTGGAGGCGGCGATGGAGCGCGCGCGGGCGCGCGGCTGCCGGCGCATCGAGCTCGACACGAACGAGGACAACGCGCCGGCGCTCGCGCTGTACCACCGCATGGGCTTCAGCGAGCGCTCCAAGGGCGATCCCGGTCGGGACCTGTTCCTCGGGCGCCGGCTGGAGCCCTAGCGGCGGACGGCGCGCTCAGGTGTGGAGCGCGCCGGTCTTGATCGCGGTGAGCTGGACGTTGTCGACCAGGGGGAGGCCGAGGATGCCGCGACACCGCAGCGTGACCGCGCCGCCATCCGTGACCAACGGCGCCGTGAGCAGCAGGTTGGCCTCGACGGCGTCCGCGCTCCCGTCGTTGTCATAGTCGCCGTCAAGCGTCGTGCCGTTCTCGGTGACGTGCGTGTCACGGTTGACGATGCGACAGCGAACGAGCATCAGGCCGATCGTGCTCGACGAGAACACACGCGCCTGGCCCAGCAACAGGTACTGGCCAGCTGGGAGGTTCAGTGTCGCACGCGTGCTCTCCACGGTGTCCAGGGCGCCACTGCTGCCCGTCGTGGTGTAGATGTCGCTCGGACCCGCCGGACCGATCGGCCCGCGCTCGCCCGTCTCGCCGCGCTCGCCGCGCTGGCCCTGCGGGCCGGCCGGGCCCTGCGGGCCGGTGGCGCCCTGCGGCCCCTGCGGCCCCTGCGGGCCCGTCAGGCCCTGCGGGCCGGGGACCCCCTCCTCGCTGGAGGCCGCGGTGCGCGACACCAGCTCCTGGTAGCGGCGCCACGTCATGCGCGTCTCGTTGCGCCGGCAGCGCTCGGTCACCCGCACGACGCGGGCGCGCTTGCCCTTCGTGCGCTTGACGACGCAGACGCGCGTCTTCGTGACGGTCGTGCCCTCGTCGACGGGTTCGGACTGGCGGGGCGTGGCCGCGAGCGCCGAGGGCACGACGGCGAGCAGCAGGGCCGTCGCGGCGGTCGCGGCGATGGCTGAGGCAGGTCGAAGCATGCGCGCCAACGTAGTGACCGCGTCAGCCGGATCCGCGCGGTTCGGCGCGAATCCGGGCGCTCTGGACGGATGTCGGAGTCCGCGTCAGCGCGCGGGCGCGCCGCCCGGCGGGAACTCCATGACCTCGACGAGGTGGCCGGCCGGGTCGGTCACGTAGCAGCGCGGCGAGCCCCAGTGCACCTCGTGCTCGCGCACGTCGAAGCCGGCCGCGCGCAGCCGCTCCTGGGTCTCGGCGTAGTCGGGGCAGATCACCGCGACGTGCGCGGTCGGCGGGATCACCGGCTCGTCGCGGAACAGGAAGTGCAGCTGCAGGCCGTCGTGCTCGGCCCACAGGGCGATGTCGACCAGGCCCGGCGGCGGGTCGACCTGCTCGAACCCCAGCAGGCCGAAGAAGTCCACGCACGCCTGCGCGTCGGCGCGGCGCGTCTCCAGCGCCACGTGGTGCAGTCCGCGTCTCATGCCGCTCGCTCCCGGTTGGTCTCGTGGATGGCGCGCTGCGCGGGGCTGCGACGGGCCAGCGGCAGCGTCGCGTCCGGCAGCGCCTGCAGATAGGCGCGATCCTCGCGCAACAGCGCCATCGCGCGCGTCCCGTCCAGCGGCTCGCCGTGGCCGGGCACCACCCAGGCGGCCCGCTCGACGAGCGGCTCCAGGCGCGCCAGCGTCGCCAGGTAGGCGTCGCGCGAGCCGCCCTCCGACAGCATCGGGATCTCGACCGGGGACAGGTAGTCGCCGGCGATCAGGACGTCAGCCCACGGGACCCAGATCGCCATCCCGTCGGCCGTGTGGCCGTCGGCGGGGTGCAGCTCCAGCTCGCGCCCGTCGCCGCCGAGCTCGAGCCGGCCGGGCACGGGCAGCGCCTCGACCTGGCCGAGCGTCAGCGGCTGGGCGCGCTCGACGTAGTGCTCGTCGTCGAACGCGCGCAGCTCGCGCTGCGCCTCGCCCGGCGCGCCGGTGAGCCGCGCCGCGGTGGTCTCCGCGCAGCCGAGCGCCGCGCCCGGGAACGCGAGGCGGCCCAGCAGGTGGTCCCAGTCGCCGTGGGTGACGAGCAGGCCGCTGAACGGGAAGCGGGCCTGCTCGAGCACCGCGGGCAGGACGTCGAGCTCGTCCGGGAGCACCGGCGAGTCCACGACGAACGCCTCGTCGCCGTTGCGCACGATCGTGCAGGTGGTCTGCCAGATGCGGCTGGTGGCGACGAGGACGTCCGGGTGCAGCGCGCGGACCCGCACCGCGGGTCAGCCGCCGCCGCTGATGAGCTTGAAGGCCTCGGCCAGGTTCTTGACCTCGGCCGTCGGCTTCTTGGCGCCGGGGTCGAGCGTCTCCTTGCGGCGGTTGACCCACACGACCGGGATCTTCTCCTTCACGCACGGCTCGATGTCGTGGTAGACGGACGAGGCGACGTGGACCCAGCCCTTCTTGCCGCCGATGCGGCGCGCGCACTCCTTGAAGTGCGCCGGGTCGGGCTTGTAGGAGCGCACCTGCTGGGCGGTGACGACGAGGTCGAAGTCCAGCGGGATGTGCCGGCGGGTCTGCCCCAGCAGCTTGTCGTCGATGTTCGAGATGAGGCCCACGTCGTAGGCCTTCTTGAACTTCTGCAGCTGCGGGTTGGTCTCCTTGAACGGCTTCCAGCGCTGCACCGAGTCGGGCAGGAAGCCGGAGCGCGAGGGCTCCAGGTCCCAGCCGATCCGCTTGGCGATCTCGACGGCGGTGCGGCGAAGCACCTCCGCGTACAGCTCGTAGGAGCCGGATTCGATCTCGCGCGAGATCTCGAGGAACAGCTCGACGACCTCGTCGCGATCGATCGTGAAGCCGTCCTTGGCGGCTTCCTTCTCGAAGGCGTCCGCGACGCCGGCCTCCCAGTCGATCAGGGTGCCGTAGACGTCGAACGTGACGAAGGTGACGTTGCTTGGGAGGGCCATGAGGCGGCGCATTGTCCCAAAGTCCTAAAGTCAGCCGTTCTCATGGACCTGCTCGAATACCAAGGCAAGCAACTGTTCGCCCGCCACGGGGTGCCGGTCCCCAACGGCGGCTACGCGGCCACGATCGAGGAAGCGCTCGACGTCGCCGACGGCATCGGCTATCCGGTCGTGGTCAAGGCCCAGGTGCAGATCGGTGGTCGCGGCAAGGCCGGCGGCATCAAGGTCGCCCAGGACCGCGACGAGGCGGCCGCGCACTGCGAGGCGATCCTCGGCATGGACATCCGCGGGCTGACCGTCCGCGAGCTGTGGATCGAGGAGGCGAGCGACATCGCCTCCGAGTACTACGCCTCGTTCGTGTTCGACCGCTCGGCGAAGGCGACGCTGGCCATGCTCTCGACGAAGGGCGGCATGGACATCGAGGCCGTCGCCGAGGAGGACCCCACGGCGATCGCGCGCCTGCACGTCGACCCGCTGCTCGGCTTCCAGGACTTCCACGCCCGCCGGCTGTGCTTCGAGGCGGGGGTCGACGGCGACGTCGTGCGCCCCGTGTCGGCGCTGCTGGCCCAGCTGTACGAGGCCTACGTCGCCGAGGAGGCGATGCTCGTCGAGGTCAACCCGCTGATCGTCAAGAGCGACCGCACCGTGGCGGCGCTCGACGCGAAGGTGACGCTCGACGACAACGCGCTGTTCCGCCACCAGGAGAACGCGGAGCTGCGCAACCCGTCGGCCGAGGACCCGCAGGAGCAGATGGCCAAGGAGCGCGGGCTGACCTACGTCAAGCTCGACGGCGACATCGGCATCCTCGGCAACGGCGCCGGCCTGGTGATGAGCACGCTCGACGTCGTCGCCCAGGCGGGCGGCACGCCGGCGAACTTCCTCGACGCGGGCGGCGGCTCCAAGGCGGAGGCGATCACCAGCGCGGTCGAGGTCATCCTCAGCGACCCGAAGGTCAAGGCGGTCCTGTTCAACATCTTCGGCGGCATCACCCGCTGCGACGAGGTCGCGCGCGGGCTGATCGCCGCGTTCGAGCAGATCAAGCCGACGGTCCCGTTCGTCGTCCGGCTGGACGGCACGAACGACGTCGAGGGGCGCCGGCTGCTGTCCGAGGCGAACCTGCCCAACGTGTACACGGCGGCCACGATGGACGAGGCCGCCCGCAAGGTCGTGGAGGTCGCGCGCGCATGAGCATCCTCGTCGACGGCTCCACGAAGCTCGTCGTCTCCGGCATCACCGGCCGCGAGGGGACGTTCCACACGCTGAACAACCGCGCCTACGGGACGAACGTGGTCGCGGGCGTCACGCCCGGCAAGGAGGGCCAGGACGTCGAGGGCATCCCGGTCTTCAACACGTTCCGCCGCGCGGTCGACGAGACCGGCGCGAACACGGCGATGATCTTCGTGCCGCCGCGCTTCGCGGCCGACTCGATCCTCGAGGCGGCCGACGCGGGCATCAAGCTCGTCGTCGCGATCACCGAGGGCATCCCCGCCCACGACGAGCTGCGCGTCTACACGCACCTGCAGCGGCTCGGCGACGTCCGCCTCGTCGGCCCCAACTGCCCGGGCATCCTGTCCCCGGGGAAGGCGAACGTCGGGATCATCCCGGCGTCGTTCTTCAAGGAGGGCAACGTCGGCGTCGTGTCGCGCTCGGGCACGCTGACCTACCAGATCGGCAACGAGCTGGCCCAGCGCGGGTTCGGCAACTCGTCGATCGTCGGCATCGGCGGCGACCCGGTCCCCGGCTCGAGCTTCATCGACATCATCGCGCTGTTCGAGCAGGACCCGCAGACCGAGCTGATCGTGATGAGCGGCGAGATCGGCGGCTCGGCGGAGGAGGAGGCGGCCGAGTACATCGCCTCCCACGTCTCCAAGCCGGTGGTCGGCTACATCGCCGGCTTCACCGCGCCCCCGGGCAAGACGATGGGCCACGCCGGCGCGATCGTGTCCGGCTCGCAGGGCACGGCCGCGGCCAAGGCCGAGGCGCTGGAGGGCAAGGGCGTCCGCGTCGGGCGCACGCCCACCCAGGTCGCCGACATCGCGGTCGAGATCCTCGGCGGCTGAGCGGCCGCGCTCCGGGCGGGGTCGCGCGCCCCGCCCGGAACCGCCCGACACCGCCGAGGGGGTTGGTACTGTGGCGTATTCCCCGTCGGGCACGAACGCCCTGCAGCTGGTCACGGTGACGGCACGGACTCCACATCAGCCTGGAGGCGGAGACGTCTCCCAGACGCTCGCCGATCTCGAGCGCAAGCTGCGGGACCTCGAGGAGGCCCTCGCCACCTCGACCCCCGGCGCGGCGCCGTCCGCGTCCCCGCCGCCGCCCCCGCCGCCCGCGTACGCGCCTCCGCCTCCGCCGCCGGCGCCGCCCCCGCCGCGGCCCGACGCCGACCGGCTCATCGCCGACGCGCGCGCCCGGCTGGGCGGGCTCAACGAGCAGGTCGACGAGCTGCTGCGCTTCCGCGAGCAGCTGCACCGCACCGCGCGGGAGCTGGAGGCGGAGTACGCCCGGGTGCTGGCGCGCATCGCCGCGCCGGGCGCGACGGCGACGGCCACCGCGCCGCCGCCCCCGGTCCAGACGCCGCCGCCCGTGCAGGCGCCGCCGCCGCTGCAGGCCCAGCAGCCGCCGGTGCAGGCGCCGCCGCCGGTGCCACCGCCGGCCGCCGCGCCGCCCACGGCGCCGGTCGCCCATCCGGCCCCCGCCGCCGGGGCGCACGAGGACACCGTCTTCGAGGGCACCGTCGTCATCGACGCCGGCCCGTTCGCCGACATCGCCACGCTCGGCGCCTTCGAGCAGGCCCTCGCCCGCGTCCCCGGCGCCGAGGACGTCTACGTGTCCGGCTTCGAGGGCAACCGCGCGCTCGTCGAGCTGCGCCTCGCCGCGCCGACCGCCGTCGTGCGCGCGCTGCGCGCCACCCTGCCCACCGCCTTCACGGTCGCGGGCGCCGACGCCAACCGGCTGACCCTCGACGTGCGGCCCGACCCGGCCGGGAGCTGAGCGCCATCGCCATCCAGCCCACCGCCGGCGGTCCCGACGGCTCGCCGCCCCCCGAGCGCTACAACCCGCTGGCGCTGATCGGGATCATCCTCGTCGCGCTCCTCGGCTTCGCGGTCTTCTTCCTCTCGTTCCTCGTCGCCCCGCTGGCGATCCTGCTGCTGTTCTACGTCGGGTTCGCGGTCGCCGACCGCACGCGCCGCAACGGGCGCAACGGGAACGGCGACGGCGCCCCCAAGGGCGCCCAGGCCCTCGGCGAGGCGCCGCCCGCCGAGGAGGAGGACGCGCGGTGAACACCGACGCCCGGGAGGCGCTCGCGCTCGCCCTCGAGACCGGGATGGAGTACACGGGCCTGCGCGGGTTCGACCCCGATCCGAAGCTCTTCCACTACGTCCCGGTGACGCTCGCGGCGCGCGAGCGGGTCGTGCCGGTCGTGCTCGTCGGCGACACGCTCAAGGTCGCCAGCGCGCGACCCGATCCTGATCTCAGCCTGGTTCGCTCGCGCTTTCCGTACGTCACCGTGGATATCGTCCTCGCCCCCGCCACCGAGATCGACCGCGCGCTCGACCGCGCGGCGGGACGGAGCTGATGGAGACGAGGACCGCCCCCGAGCCGAGCCGGTCGTTCTACCGCCGCCTGGCGGCGCACGCGGGGCTCGAGTTCGTCACGCTCGACCGCCGCCGCTCCGCCGATCCGGAGTTCCACGAGATCAACCCGCTGGCGGCGCGCCTGCTGTCCGAGCAGACCTGCCGCTACCACCGGATGCTGCCGGTGTCCTACGCGCACGGGGTCGTCACGATCGCCACGCCCGACCCGTTCGACCAGGTCGCCCGCGAGGTCGCCACCGCGCTCACGGGCCGCTCGGTGCGCTTCGTCGTCACGCCCGAGGACGTTCCGGGCGATGCCGCACGAGGAGGCGCCGCCCGCGCACGTCACCGACCCCGACCACGGCCGCATCGGCGACCTGCTGGTCTCGTCGATCGCCGCGTCGATGTCCTGTGGCCCGCGGGCTGGCGACCGACGAGCAGGTCCGCGCCGCGCTCGACGAGCAGGCGCGCACCGGCAGCCGCCTCGGCGACATCCTCGTCCACGAGGGCATCCTCCACGAGGCCGAGCTGGTCGCGGTCCTGGCCGAGCAGTTCCAGCTCCCGCTCGTCGACCTGACCACGGTCGAGCCGGACCCCGCCGCGCTCGAGCTCATCCCCGAGCCCCTCGCCCGCCACCTGCGGGTCGTGCCGATCGCCGTCGACGACACGACCCTGTACCTGGCGGTCGCCGACGTCCTCGACGACGACACGGTCGCCGCGCTGCGCGAGCACACCCACCTGGAGCTGCGCGGCTTCCTCGCTTCGCGCAACTCGATCGACGAGCTGCTGCAGCGCCTGCACGGCGGCGAGTACGTGTCGGTCGCGCGGTCGGAGCTGCTGACGCGCTTCCCCGAGGAGTCGGCCAACCGGGTGCTGTCGACCGGCCAGGCCGTCGGCCTCGTGCTGCTGGTCCTCGTCTTCGCCGTCTGCCTCGTGCTGGCGGCCAAGCCGACGCTGATCGCGACGATGGCGCTCGCGTCGGTGATGTACCTGTCGACGTCGCTCTACAAGTTCAAGCTGACCTACGACGCGCTCGGCCACCAGTACGAGGTCGCCGTCAGCGACGAGGAGATCGCCGCCCTCGACGAGCGCGACCTGCCGATGTACACGATCCTCATCCCGCTGTACCGGGAGGCGGCGGTCGTGCCGCGGCTCGTGGCCGGCATCGGCGGGCTCGACTACCCGAAGACGAAGCTCGACGTCCGGCTGCTGTGCGAGGAGGACGACGACGAGACCGTGCCGGCGATCCAGGCGATGGACCTGCCGCCGCACTTCAAGATCGTCGTGGTCCCCGACGCCCAGCCCAAGACGAAGCCGAAGGCGTGCAACTACGGGCTGCTGCAGGCCGACGGCAAGTACGTCGTCATCTACGACGCCGAGGACCGCCCGGACCCCGACCAGCTGAAGAAGATCGTGATCGCCTTCTCGAAGGTCGATCCGTCGGTGACCTGCATCCAGGCGAAGCTGAACTACTTCAACGCCGAGCAGAACCTGCTGACGCGGTGGTTCGCGATCGAGTACTCGATGCACTTCGACCTCCTGCTGCCGGGCCTCGACGCGCAGGACGTGCCGATCCCGCTGGGCGGCACGAGCAACCACTTCATCACCGACCGCCTCATCGAGCTGGCCGCCTGGGATCCGTTCAACGTCACCGAGGACGCCGACCTCGGGATCCGCCTGCACAAGGCGGGCTACAAGACCGCGATGATCGACTCGACGACGCTCGAGGAGGCCAACTCGGAGCTGAACAACTGGATCCGGCAGCGGTCGCGCTGGATCAAGGGCTACATCCAGACGTGGCTGGTGCACATGCGCCACCCGTTCAAGCTCCTGCGCCAGATCGGGCTGAAGAGCTGGCTCAGCTTCCAGATGACGGTCGGCGGCACGTTCATCTTCCTGCTGAACCCCATCTTCTGGGGTCTCACGACGCTCTTCTTCATCACCGAGTGGGGCTTCATCCGCGAGCTGTTCCCATCGGTCGTGTTCTACGCGGCCGCGTTCCAGCTCTTCATCGGCAACTTCGTCTTCATGTACATGAACGTGGCCGGCTGCGTCCAGCGCGGCTACTACGACCTGGCCAAGTTCGCGCTGCTGTCGCCGCTGTACTGGGGGCTGATGTCGCTGGCGGCCTGGAAGGGCTTCCTGCAGCTCTTCTACGCGCCCTTCTACTGGGAGAAGACCGTCCACGGCCTCGACGAGGGCCACGCCGGCACCCCGCCCGTCCGCACGTCAGGCTGAGATGGCCGTCGCTCCACCCCCAGCCGCCCGCGCCCCCGGCCCCCGCTCGGCGGGCACCCGCCTCGACGAGCGCGCGTACCGCACCGACGTCCCGATGCCCGGGGCCCGCTCCGGGCTGCTGCTGTTCGTCCTGTTCGCGGTCGTCTACTTCGTCATCGGCTACCGCGTCACGATCGACGGCCACGTCGTCGTCTTCGACGCGCTCAACCGGCTCACGAACGCCTACCTGGTGTGGTGGAACGACCCGCCGAAGCTGGCGGCGATCGGCTTCCTGTTCCCGCCGCTGACGACGCTCGCGCTGCTGCCGCTGACCGTCGTCAAGCCGGTCGCCACGTCGCTGGTGGCGCTGCCGCTGGCCACCGCGCTGGCGGCGGCCGGCGCGATGGTGTGGCTGGACCGCGCGCTCGCGCGCTGCGAGATGCCGGCGCTGCTGCGCCTGCCGCTGCTGGCCGCCTTCGGGCTCAACCCGCTATGGGTGTTCTACGCCGGCAACGGCATGAGCGAGGCGCTCTACCTCGCGCTGCTCGCGGTGACCCTGTACGCGTTCGTGAGCTGGTACGAGACGAGCGAGCCGCGCTACCTGTTCGCCGCCGGCTTCGCGATCGCGCTGCTCGTCATGACGCGCTACTCGTTCGGCTTCTGGGCCGCGGTGATGGCGCTGCTGATCGGCATCGCGCTCCATCGCCGGCGCGCCGGGCCCAACGAGATCGAGGGGTCGGTCGTCGCGTTCGCGGCGCCGGTGGTCTACGCCCTGGCGATCTGGATCCTGTTCAACGGCCTCATCGTCGGCGACCCGCTCGGCTGGGTCCTCGACCAGGACAACTCGACGCTGGCGGTCAACAGCAGCGGCGTCGACGTCGCCGGCACGCTCGGCGTCGAGCAGGTCTCCGAGCGGCTGCTGGAGCTCAACGTCGCCGTGTTCCCGCTCGCGTTCGTCGTGGTGCCCGGGCTGGTCATCGCGTTCGTGACCCAGCGCAACGACATGGCGCTGTGGCTGGCGTCGTTCCTCGTGCTCGGCATCGTCGTGATGGGCGCGCACGCGCTGCTGTCCGACGACGAGAGCCTGCTCACGCTGCGCGACGCGATGCCGATGGCGCTGACCGCGCTCGTCGGGGCGGCGTGGATCTACCGCAGCGCCAACGGGCTGCGCACGATCGTGTGGCTGGCCACGTTCGCGCTGCTCCCCGTGAACCTGTTCACGGCCTGGGACGGCATGCGCAACTACCCGTTCCAGTCGCTGGAGCAGGCGTTCACGCGCACCGTGTTCACCGGAGACAGCCAGGAGGGCACCTCGTCGCGCGGCGGCTTCACGGTCGGCATCGACCCCGAGGCGCAGATGGCCGAGTACGTCAAGGAGAACGTCACCGCCCGCCGCGCGATCCTCACCGACAACGCGCAGACGTTCGGCGTGATGCTGCTGTCCGGGCGGCCGTCGCTGTTCTTCGACCGCATCGACGAGGGCGACGGGGAGTGGAAGGGAGCTCCTCGACGATCCGTGGGGCGAGGTGCCCTACGTGATGGCGGCCACCGGCCCGCGCTCGGGCGACCAGGTGCTGCTGCGCTATCCCGGCCTGGCGGACGGGACCGAGCCGGGGATGACCGTCGTCGCGCGGACCAACCGCTACGTGCTGGCGCGGGTCGCCGAGCGCCGGCCGCAGGGCGCGGGATGAGCCGGGAGACCGCCGCACCCGTTGGTAGCGTGGACGCGACGATGTCCACCGACCCCTCCGCGTCGATCGGCGCGCGCGTCGAGGAGATCCTCGCCTCCGCCCGCGACGCCGCCGAGGCGCTGCAGCGCGAGGTCGAGGCGGAGGCGGCCCGCCGCGCCGCCGAGGTGCGCCTGGCCGCCGAGGAGGACGCGCGCCGCATCCGCGCCGAGGCCGAGCAGGCGGCGCGGGCCCATCTCGAGGACGCCGCCCGCCGGGTGCAGGCGTTCGCCGACGCGCGGGTGCGCCGCATCGCGGAGCTGACCGACGCGCTGACGGCCGCGGCCGAGACGCTGCCCGAGCGGCTCGCGGAGGCCGCGCAGGTGCGCCGGCAGGTCGACGAGCTCATCGTCGCGCTGGGCGCGGCCGCCGAGCAGGCCGCGCGGGAGGCGGCCCGGCCCCCGATCCGCCTGCCGCGGGTCGCCGAGCCGGGCGAGGACACCGACCCCGGAGCGGCATGAGGCGACGGTGCGGCGCAGCGATCGCCGCGCTGGCCGCGGCGGGGCTCCTGGCGGCCTGCGGCGACGACGGCGGCAGCGACACGGTGACGCGGACGGTCACGCAGACGGCGACGACGACGGTCGAGGACGCCCCGCGCGAGCCCGCGCCCGGCGTCGGGACCGACGGCGCGACCGGCACGCGCTCGGCCACCGCGATCTTCCGCCCGTTCGCGTCCGACAGCCCGTGGAACACGACCGTCACCGGGCGGCCCGTCGACGCCGCGTCGGAGCGCATGATCCTCGAGGCGCAGGAGCGCGTCGGCGTGATCGAGCGCGGCGAGATCGTCGCCACCGAGCGCCGCCGCATCGACGACCCGCTGTTCATCAACACGCGCGCGTGGACGGTGCCGATCGTCGACGAGGAGAACGGCGTCGAGACGAGGATGGTGTGCCGCCAGATCCCGCCCGACTGCGGCGACGGCCGCCGCGTGCAGACGCTGCTGGTGCCGCCCGACGCCGCGCCCAAGCCGCAGTACGACGGCTGGTTCACGATCCTCAACCGGCGCGAGGGCGTGGCCTACGACCTGTGGCGCGCGCGCCGCTCCGGCGACGTCATCTCCTACGAGTTCATGCGCCGCTGGGCGCTGAACGGGCCCGGCTACCAGCCGCCCGACTCGGTCAGCGCCCGCGGCTCGGGCCTGCCGCTGTTCGCCGGCGTGCTGCTGCCCGAGGAGGTGGCGGCCGGCCGCATCGAGCACGCGCTGGCGATCTCGGTCCCCGGCCCCGCGCAGCGCACGTACGTGCAGCCGGCCTCGGCCACCGACGGCAACGGGCGCTCCACGTCGCTGCCCGAGGGCGCGCGCATCCGCCTGCGCCCCGGGCGCTACGACGCGCTCCTCAACCTGCCGACCTGCCGCGGGAGCCTGCTCGACGCGCAGGGCGAGTACCGCAACGACTGCATCGCCCCGCGCACGAACCGCAAGGCGGCGCGGGCGATCCTCACCGCGCTGCGCGAGTACGGGGCGATCGTCGTCGACCGCTCCCGCACCCCGACGCTGTACGCGAAGCTGAACGCCGACTGGAACGAGCCGCTGCGCGGCCCCGACGGCCGCTTCCTGGCCGCCGACGGCCGCACGCCGCTGCCGCGCCGCCTGCAGAAGCGCTCGCAGGCGACGCCGCTGCTGCGCGGCAACGAGGTCCAGTTCCTGCGCCTCTCGGACTTCGAGGTGCTCGAGCTCGGCCAGACCTTCCGCTTCCCGCCGGTCGACGGCTCCGCGACCGTCCAGACGACCTTCACCCCGGTGGTGCCGTGAGGACGCGCCGGCTCATCGCGACGCTCCTGGCCGGCGCCGGCGCCGCCGCCTTCTCGGCCTGCGGCATCGACACCGACCAGGCGGGCACGCCGACGACGGCGGCGCCCCAGGGCACGACGACCGAGGCGCGCACGAGCACCGAGCCGCTGCCGCGCCCGCCCGAGAACACGGTGCGCGTCGACGGGCTCACCGACGGCCTGGGCGGGATCATCAGCCAGCGGTTCGCCGCCCGCTCCGGCATCGACGTCGCGTTCATCCGCACGACCGACGAGCAGGCGTTCGCCGACCTGTGCGCCGGCCGCGTCGACGTGATCGAGGTCAGCCGCGACCCCACCGACGCCGAGCTCGCCGCCTGCCGCCAGCGCGGCGTCACGCTGTCGGAGTCGATGGCGCTGGGCGCCGACGCGGTCGTGCTGGCCACGAAGAACGAGGCCGACGTCGGCGGCGACTGCATCTCCGTGCGCCAGGCGCGCGACATCTTCCGCGCCGGGTCGCCCTACGCGTCCTGGGCGCAGCTCGGCTTCCGCGACATCCCGATCACGGTCACCGGCCCCGAGGACGACACGCGCGCGTTCACGTTCATGGGCCAGGTCGTGCTCGGCATCAACGACGCGTCGCTGGCCGACGTGCGCGCCGACTACGTCGCCGAGCCGACCGAGCGCCTGGAGCGCGAGGAGGTCGTCGGGACCGAGCGGATCGCTGCCGCCAACCGGCGCATCGCCCGCTTCCGCGCGGGCCTGCGCGCGGAGACCCAGCGCGAGCGCCAGCGCGCGGTGAACGCCGCGATCGCGGAGGCCGACCGCCGCGTGCTGCGCGAGATCGAGGCCGAGAACCGCCGTCGCGCCGAGTCGGGCGTGACGCTCAGCGCCGAACAGGCCCAGCGCATCGACGAGCGCAACGCCGCCCGGGTCGACCGCGCCAAGCGCATCGCCGCCGGGCGCGTCAACGCCCGCTACGACCGCGAGCTCGACGACCGCGTGCGCCGCTACGCCCGCGGCGTCCTCGCCGAGGCCGAGGCGCCGGGCGTCGTCGGCGCGTTCCGCTTCACCTACTACGAGCTGTTCGAGGAGCAGCTCCGCCCCTTCGAGATCGACCTCGGCGTGCCGGTCACCGCCACCGGGTCGCCGGTGCGGATGTCCGACCTGACGCCCGCCGCGCGCCGCCGGCTGCGCGCCGAGGTCCCCGAGGGGGCGCGCGAGCTGCCGGCGCTGCCGCGCGGCCAGCTCCCCTCCCAGACCGCCGAGGGCGAGCGCATCTACTCGCCGCCGAACTGCGTGTTCCCGTCGCAGTACACGATCACGTCGGGCGCGTACCCGCTGTCGCGCCGGCTGCTGCTGTTCACCTCCGCGCAGGCGCTCGAGCGCGACGAGGTGCTCGACTACGTCGAGTTCGCGCTGGACCGCGCCCAGCGGCTGGCCGCCGAGCAGCGGCTCGTGCCGATCACCGACGCGCAGCGCGACAGCTCGCTGGCGATCGCCCGCAACGGCGGCGAGGCGCCGCCCCCGCAGGAGGAGGAGACGCCGGACACCGCCACCACGCCGACGACCGCCCCGTCCGAGGACGAGGGGATCCCCGGCGTGGCGACGGGCTGAGCCGCCTCTGACGTACCCTGGGGACCGATGCCCGCTTCCGACACCATCTCCTTCGCCCGCGGCGCCCCGTCGCTCGACATCGTCGACGTCGACGGCCTGCGCGAGGCGGCCGTCCGCGCCTTCGAGAACGACCCCGCCGGGCTGACGGCGTACGGGACGGCGATCGGGTATCCGCCGCTGCGCGCGTGGATCGCCGAGCAGCACGGCGTCGACCCCTCGCAGGTGATCGTCACGAACGGGTCGATGCAGGCCGACGCGTTCCTGTTCGAGACGCTCGTGGAGCCGGGCGACACGGTGGTGGTCGAGAAGCCGACCTACGACCGCACGCTGCTGAGCCTGAACACGTACCGCGGCGCGGCGATCGAGATGATCGACCTCGAGCCCGACGGGCTGAACGTCGAGCAGCTGCGCGCGCGCCTGCGCGACGGCCTGCGCCCGAAGCTCGCGCACATCATCCCCAACTTCCAGAACCCGGCCGGCTACTCGCTGTCGGCCGACAAGCGCTCGGAGCTGCTGGCGCTCGCGCGCGAGTACGACTTCCTCGTGTTCGAGGACGACCCGTACGTCGCGCTGCGCTTCAGCGGCGAGGCCGCGCCGACGATGCTGTCGCTCGACGAGCACGACCGCGTCGTCTACGCGTCGTCGTTCTCCAAGACCGTGTGCCCGGGCGTGCGCGTCGGCTACCTCGTCGGGCCGGCCGACCTGATCGCGCGGATCGTCAAGCTCGCCACGAACACGTACATCTCGCCGTCGATGGTGTCGCAGGGCATCGTCTACGAGTTCGCGCGCAGCGGGCGCATCCAGCAGTCGATCGAGACCGTCAAGGCCGCGCTGGCCGAGCGCTCGGCCCGGCTGTGCGAGGCGCTGGAGCGCGAGCTGCCGGACGCCAGGTTCGTGGCGCCGGAGGGCGGCTACTTCCTGTGGGTCGAGCTGCCCGAGGGCACCGACGTCGCGGCCCTGTTCGCCGCGGCGGCGGAGCGCGGCGTGCAGATCGTCAAGGGCACGGACTTCGTGCTCGAAGGGGGCGAGAACACGCTGCGCCTGGCCTATTCCGGCGTGACACCCGAGCAGATCGACGAGGGCGTCCGGCGCCTCGCCGAGGCCTACCGGGCGGTCGCTCCGGCCGCGGCGTAGCGCCGCCCGCATCGACGGAGATACGAGCAAGCATGCAACCGGGGGTGTTGTTCGCGCCCGTCGCTGCCGATTGGATAGGTCGGTGAGCGCGTTCCTCAATCGACTCGGCCGCCTGTGCGTGCACCGCCGGTGGCCCGTGTTCCTCGTCTGCCTGGCGGCGGTCATCGGCCTGTCCGTGCTCGCCGGTGCGATGGGCACCAAGACCACCGACGACTTCTCCCTGCCCGGCACCGGCAGCCAGCGCGCCGCCGACGTGCTCGAGCAGCACTTCCCCGCGCTCACCGAGCTGTCCAGCCCGGTCGTGTTCGAGGCCCACGACGGGCGCATCGACGAGGGCGACAACCGCAAGGCGGTCGAGGAGACCGTCGCGCGGCTGAAGCGCGTCGACGACGTCGAGAGCGTCTCGGACCCGTTCAGCGCCACGACCGTCAGCCGCGACGGGCGGATCGCCTACACGACCGTCACGTTCTCGATGCCGCCGCAGGACCTGACGCGCGCGCTCGCCGACGACGTCGTCGACGCCACCGAGCACGCCCGCGACCGCATGACGATCGCGGTCGGCGGGATCGTCGGCCAGCAGGCCGAGGCGCAGATCGGCGACCCCGAGGAGGCGGTCGGCCTGCTCGTCGCGCTGATCGTCCTGCTGATCACGTTCGGCACGTTCGTGGCCGCCGGCCTGCCGATCCTCACCGCGCTGATCGGCCTGGGCGCCGGCCTGTCGCTGGTGACCATCCTCGGCCACGTGATCTCCGTGCCGACCGTCGGACCGACGCTGGGCACGATGATCGGGCTGGGCGTCGGCATCGACTACGCGCTGTTCCTCATCACCCGCCACCGCCAGCACCTGGCCGCCGGCATGACCGTCGCCGAGTCGATCCCGCGGACGGTCGCGACCTCCGGCAACGCGGTCGTGTTCGCCGGCGGGACCGTCGTGATCGCGCTCTGCTCGCTGGCGCTGGCCGACATCCCGATCGTCGCCTCGCTGGGCTACTCGGCCGCGATCGTCGTCGTCATCGCCGTGCTGGCCTCGATCACGCTGCTGCCGTCGCTGCTGGCGATCGTGGGCACGCGCATCAACGCCCTGAAGGTGCCGGGCCTGCACCGCCGCGCGCAGAAGTCCGGCCACCACGGCTGGGCGCGCTGGGCGGACGTGGTCGGCGGCAAGCCGTGGCCGTTCCTGGTGCTCGGGGTCGCGCTGCTGCTGGCGATGTCGATCCCGGTGCTGTCGCTGAAGCTCGGCCAGGCCGACAACGGCACGGCCGCCAAGGGCAGCGAGCCGCGCGTCGCGTTCGACCTGCTCGCCAAGGGCTTCGGCCCCGGCTTCAACGGCCCGCTGCTGGTGACCGTCGACGGCCCGCCCGACGAGGCGGCGCTGGCCAAGCTCGAGGCGGCGCTGAAGTCCGCCGAGGGGATCGCCGCGGTGACGCCGCCGCTCCCCGCCCAGGACGGCCAGGCGACGGTGATCACCGCCACCCCGACGACCGCGCCGGCCGCGCTGGAGACCGAGACGCTCGTCAAGCGGCTGCGCGACGACGTCATCCCGCCGACCGGCGTCGACGCCCAGGTAGGCGGCATGACCGCCGCGGGCGTGGACCTGGCGGCCAAGATCTCCGACCGCCTGCCGCAGGTCATCCTGACCGTGATCGGGCTCAGCTTCGTCCTGCTGCTGCTGGCGTTCCGCTCGATCCTGCTGCCGATCAAGGCCGCGGTGATGAACCTGCTGTCGATCGGCGCCGCCTACGGCGTGGTGACGCTCGTCTTCCAGGAGGGCTTCGCGAACTCGATCATCGGCCTCGGCGGGGAGCACATCCCGGTCGTGAGCTTCGTGCCGCTGATGATGTTCGCGATCCTGTTCGGGCTCTCGATGGACTACGAGGTGTTCCTGCTGAGCGCGTGCCACGAGCACTGGCAGAGCACCAGGGACGCGCGGCGCGCGGTCATCGACGGGATCGCGTCGACCGGCCGGGTGATCACGTCGGCGGCGCTGATCATGGTCAGCGTGTTCGCGGCGTTCATGTTCAACGACGACCCGACCGTCAAGCAGTTCGGGTTGGGCATGGCGGTCGCGGTCGCGGTCGACGCGACGATCGTGCGCTGCCTGCTCGTGCCCGCGGTGATGGTGCTCTTGGGCAAGTCCGCGTGGTGGCTGCCGAAGTGGCTGGACCGCTGGCTGCCGCACGTGTCGGTCGAGGGCGACCCGTCGCTGTCGGTGCCGCCCGCGCCGGAGGAGCGCAAGCGCGAGCCGGTCGCCTGAGCGCCCCCGGGCGCGGTCGGCGTGACATGCTCCCGCCATGGAGATCGGTCCCGGCACCCGCGCCCTCGTCACCGGCGCCTCGAGCGGGATCGGCCGCGCGCTGGCCGAGGCGCTCGCCGCCCGCGGCGCGCACGTCGGCCTGGTGGCCCGCCGGCAGGAGAAGCTCGAGGAGGTCGCCGACGCGCTGCCCGGCGGCCGCGGCCGCCATCCGGTGCTGGCCGCCGACGTCGGCGACCGCGAGGCCGTGCTCGCCGCGGTCGCCCGCTACGTCGAGACGAAGGGCGGCCTCGAGCTGGTGGCCGCCAACGCGGGCCTGACCCACTACGGCCCGTTCGTCGAGCAGCAGCCCGAGCACGTCGTCGCGATGACCGAGACGAACTGGTACGGGACCGTGTGGACCGTCCAGGCCGCGCTGCCGCACCTGCTGCGCGCCGACGCCGGCCACGTCGTCGTCGTGTCGTCCGGCGGGGCGCTGCGCGCGTTCCCCTCCTCGGCGGTCTACAACGCGACGAAGGCGGCCCAGCGCGCGTTCTCCGAGGCGCTGCGCCACGAGCTGGCCGGCACCCGCGTGTCCGTGACGACGGTGTTCCCGGGCGAGATCGCCACCTCGCTGCACGACCACGAGCGCGACACGATGCCCGACTGGTACCGGGGCGCGCAGGCGGCGACCCCGGACGCGCTGGCGGAGAAGATCGTCGCGGCGGTGCGCGACGACCGCCGCGACCTGTACTACCCGCCGATCGTGCGGGTGCTGGGCGCCGTGCACAACCTGTCTCCGCGGCTGAGCGACGCGATCCTGCGGCGCGTGCGCGGCGAGAGCGCGGCCCCGCGCCGCGGCTAGCTGTTCTGCCCGCTGCGCGTCCAAGCGGGCAGCGCTCACGCGGGGTGTCGCGCTTTTCCTCCACCCCTCGGAGGAAATGCGCGACACGTCACGCGCGCGCGGCAGGACAGCCAGTCACGCCTCCGGGTCGCGGTGGCGCGGGACCTTGGCGAGGCGCTCGGCCATCGTCGCCAGGCGCGCCTCGGCGGCGTCGACGAACGCGCGGGTGGCCGGCGACAGGCGCGCGCCGCGCCGCCACACGAACGCGAAGTGGTCGTAGATCGGCTCGGCGAACGGCACCCAGCCCAGCCGCTTGGACAGGCTGCGGCTCTGCGCGTTCAGCGTGCCGGCCGACCCGATCGTGACGCCCAGCCCGTCGGCGGCCAGCTCGAGCGCGACCTCGGGATCCTCGACGTCGATCGCGGTCTCCAGCACCACGCCCGCGCGCTGGGCCAGCTCGGCGAGCTGGCGGCGGGTCGGGTCCTGCGCGCCGTAGGTGACGTCGTAGAGGATCAGCGGGCCCTCGGCCAGGCGCTCGAGCGTCATCGGCCCGCGCAGGTGGGCCGGGTCGGCCGAGCAGGCGAAGATCTCGTCGCGCAGCACCGGGCGCACCTCCAGGCCGGCGTCGTCGATCGGCAGCACGACGATCCCGGCCTCGAGCTGCCCGGCGCGGATCGCCTCCACGACCTCGGAGGAGTTCTGGCCGACGACGCGGATGCGCACGCCCGGGTGGCGGCGGTGGAACGCGCGGACGACCGCCGCGCCGAGGTAGTAGCGCGAGGTGCCGAACGTGCCGAACGCGGCCGTGCCGCCGCGGACGTCGCGCACCTCGGCGACCGCGTCGCGGGCGGCCTCGGCCTCGTCGAGGACCCGCTCGGCATAGGGCCGCAGCGCCGCTCCGGCCTCGGTGAGCACGAGCCCGCGGCCCACCCGCTGGAACAGCGCCACGCCGAGCTCGGCCTCCAGGCGGCGCACCTGCTCCGACAGCGACGGCTGCGCCATGTGGCGCGCCTCCGCGGCGGCCGAGAACGAGCCGTGCTCGATCGCGGCGAGGAAGTACTCGAGCTGCTGGAGCGTCATAGGCGATGCCTTCATGTCCTCAAGATGATCAAGGCTACCGCTGGGACCGCGAGATGCCGATCATCCAGACATGGTCGCCATCATCTCCATCATCGGCGCCACGGTCTTTGGCGGCCTCGCGGCCCGGTACGGCGTTGAACAGCGCCCCGGGTTCGATGGCGGTCCCGAGGCCCGTTGAGCGCATTCCGAAACCTGCAGCGCGAGCGGCAGGGCGTCGTGCTCTGCCTGCTCGCCGCCGCCGGCTTCGGGGCCATGGCCATCTTCGCCAAGGTCGCCTACGAGGCCGGCTTCGACGCCCGCACCCTCCTCCTGCTGCGCTTCTCCCTCGCCGCGGTCCTGCTGTGGGGGATCGTCGCGCTGCGCCGTCCGGCCCTCCCGCCGCTGCGGCTCGTCGTGGTCGCCGCGCTCCTCGGCGCCGTCGGCTTCGCGCTCCAGGCCGCCACGTTCTTCGCCAGCCTCGAGCGTATCGACGCCTCGCTCGCGTCGCTCGTCGTCTACGCCTACCCGGCGCTCGTGCTGCTCGGCGCCCTCGCCCTCGGCCACGAGCGGCCCAGCCCGCTGCGCGTCGCGGCGCTCGTCCTGGCCAGCGCCGGGATCGCGGTCGTGCTCGTCGGCGGCGGCGCCGGGGCCATCGACGGCGCCGGCGTCGGGCTCGCCTTCTCGGCCGCGGTCGCCTACGCCGCCTACATCCTCGTCGCCGACCGCACCGTCGGCGGGGTCGACCCGTTCCTGCTGACCGCGACGATCATCACCGGCGCCGGGCTCAGCATCGCCGGCTGGAACGTCGCCGCCGGCGGGCCCGACCTGCACATCGGCGCCGCCGGCTGGGCATCACTGGCGGGGGTGGTCGTGCTCTCGACCGTCCTGCCCGCCACCGCGTTCCTGCTCGGGCTGCGCCGCGTCGGCGCGGGCACCGCGGCGATCGTGTCGACGATCGAGCCGGTCGTCACCGTCGCGCTGGCGATGGTCGTCTTCGGCGAGCGCCTCACGCCGCTGCAGGCGCTCGGCGCCGTCGGCGTGCTGGCCGCGGTCGTGCTCGTCAACGCCCGCCGCGCGCCGTCCCGGGCGCGGGCCGCCGTAGACTCGCGCCGTGGCCCTGCCGCTGTCCCCGCCGCTGCTGCCCCAGCTCGCCCGCTCGCGGAGCACGCTGCCGGAGGGTGACGCCTGGGCCTACGAGCCCAAGTGGGACGGCTTTCGCGCGATCGTGTTCGTCGACGGCGAGGACGTCCACCTGCAGTCGCGCAACGGCAAGCCGCTGACGCGCTACTTCCCCGAGCTGGCCTTCGCCCCCGGGCGCTTCGTGCTCGACGGCGAGATCGTGATCCTCAACGAGCGCGGCGGACAGGAGTTCGAGCTGCTCGGCCAGCGCATCCACCCGGCGGCGTCGCGCATCGCGATGCTGGCCGAGACGACGCCGGCGCGGTTCGTCGCCTTCGACCTGCTCGCCCGCGACGACGACGTGCTGCTGGAGCTGCCCTTCGACGAGCGCCGCGCCGCGCTCGAGCGGCTGGCCGTCGAGCTCGACGGCGCGTTCGACCTCACGCCGTGCGTGCGCGCCGCCGACGACGCGCGCCCGTGGCTGCACGGCGCCGAGGGCGTCATCGCCAAGGAGCGCGACGCGCCCTACCGGCCCGGCGAGCGCACCGGCATGGTGAAGATCAAGCGGGTGCGCACGATCGACGCGGTCGTGTTCGGCTGGCGGCCGGGCAAGGAGCCGGGCACGGTCGGCTCGCTGATCCTCGGCCTCTACGACGACGACGGCGACCTGCGCGTCGTCGGCCACTCGTCGGGCTTCAGCGCCAAGGAGAAGCGCGAGCTCCCCGCGAAGCTGAAGCCCTACGAGACCGGCGAGCGCGGCAGCGGGGAGCCGTCGCGCTGGAGCGCGGGGCGCGACCTCGAGTGGATCGCGCTGCGCCCCGAGCTCGTCGTCGAGGTGACCTTCGACCACGTCAGCGACGGACGGATCCGCCACGGCGCCAAGGTGCAGCGCTGGCGCGACGACAAGGATCCGTCCGCCTGCACGGTCGATCAGCTCGACACCTGAGCGGCCGCCGTCGCGGCGCGCGCCGCGCGCCGGTCCTCGAACGCGCACAGCCCGGCCGCCAGGAGCGCCAGCAGGCCGGCCGCCTCCACGACCGTCGGCAGGGCGTCGAGCCCGCCGTCGAGGAACACGCTGCCGAGCGTCGCGACCCCGACGGCGTAGGCGAGCTGCACCGTCGTGCTGAGCAGGCCGCTGGCGTCGGGCGCCGCCGCGCCGGGGACCTCGGCCATCACGCGGGTCATCATCGGCGTGAAGCCCGCGCCGAAGCCGGCGCCGGCCACGGCCAGCAGCGGCAGCTCCATCGGAAGGCTCCATCCGCCGGCGCCCATCGCCGCGTACGCGGCCGCGCAGGCGACCAGGCCGCCGGGGACCAGCCAGCGGGCGACCGTCGCGGGGACGGCCGGCATCGCCAGCGACACGACGGCGAACCCGGCCGCGTACGGGACGAAGGTCAGCCCGCACTCCAGCGCGCTGTCGCCGCGCCCCTGCTGCAGGTACAGCGTCAGCGCCAGCAGGAAGCCGCCGTACGCGACCATCGTCGCCGCCAGCCCCAGCAGGTTGCGCGACACGGCCGGACGGCCCAGCAGCGCCAGGTCGACGACCGGGTCGCGGGTGCGGCGCAGGTGCGCGACGAGGACGAGGCCGGCCGGGACCGCCGCCGCCAGGCACGCCCACGTCCACGCCGCCCAGCCGGCGTCGTGGCCGAACACGAGCGGGACGATCACGAGCAGGACCGTCAGCGACAGCAGCGCGGCGCCGCTCAGGTCCAGGCGGCGGACGACCGGGCTGCGCGTGTCGGGCAGCGTCAGCCAGCCGACGGCCAGCAGCACGACCCCGATCGGCACGTTGACGAGGAAGACCGGCCGCCACGAGGCGCCGGCGATGTCGGCGGACACGAGCGCGCCGCCGAGGACCAGGCCGGCGACGACGCCGGCCGCGACGATCGTCGCGTTGAGGGCCAGCGCCCGCGCGCGGGCCGCGCCGTCGTAGGCGAGCTGGATGACCGCGATCACCTGCGGCGTCATCGCCGCGGCGGCCATGCCCTGCAGGACGCGGGCGCCGATCAGGACCTCCGGCGTCCACGCCAGCCCGCACAGGAGCGAGGCCTCGGTGAACCCGGCCAGGCCGAGGAGGAACAGCCGCCGCTGGCCGTGGTCGCCGCCCAGCCGCGCCCCGACGATGAGCAGGGACGCGTAGGCGACCGAGTAGCCGGCGACGATCAGCTGCAGCGCGGCGCCCGACGTCCCGAGGTCGGCCTCGATGGCCGGCGCGGCGACGTTGACGACCGCGACGTCGAGGCTGGCCATGAACGTCCCGACGAGCAGGACCGCCAGCGCCACGACGGGGGAGGTGGTGCGTCGTTGCGTGCTCATGCCGCGACGGTCCCACCGCCGCGGCGGCGCGTCGATTACCTCCCGGGTAGGGTCCGCACCGCCTCGGCGGTCGCCGCGTCGGCCGGGAAGAACGCCTCGATCGACAGCTCGGCGGCGGTGATGTCGATCGCGGTGCCGAACGTCGTGATCGTCGAGATGAACGCGAGCTCGCGCTCGCCGTGGCGCAGGCGCAGCGGCACGGCGATGCCGCCGCCGCGGGGCACGTCGGCGTGCCCGGCCTCCAGCGCGGGGGCGGGATAGCCGCACAGCTCCTCGTGCAGGGAGCGCAGCTGCGGGTCGCCGGTCAGCTCGACCTGGCGCGTGAGGCGCTCGAGCAGGTGCGCGCGCCACTCGGCCAAATTGGCGATCCGCGGCGCCATCCCGTCGGGGTGCAGCGAGACGCGCAGCACGTTGACGGGCGGCTCCAGCAGCTCGGGCGCCACGCCCTCGACCATCAGCGCGATGCCGGAGTTGGCGGCGAGCATCTCCCAGTGGCGGTCGACGACCGCCGCCGGGTAGGGCTCGTGGCCGGCCAGGACCTGCTGGATCGCGTCGCGCACCGGCTCCATGTCGGGGTCCTCCAGGGTCCGCTGCTCGTAGACCGGCGCGTGGCCGGCCGCCATCAGCAGCTGGTTGCGCTCGCGCAGCGGCACCTCGAGGCGCTCGGCGAGCGTGAGGACGAGGCTGGCGCTGGGCCGTGAGCGACCGGTCTCGACGAAGCTGAGGTGGCGCGTGGAGACGCCGGCCTCGAGCGCCAGGTCCATCTGGCTCAGGCGGCGACGGCGGCGCCAGTCGCGCAGCAGCGGCCCGACGGGCACGCGCACGCTCGTGTCGGTCATGGCCGGACCGTAGCGACGGCCCGGCGGCGCCTCCATTACCTGGGAGGGAATGGCGCGCCCGATCGCGCCACGGGAGCCTGGCGGCCATGAGCACCACCACCGCACCCGCGGCCGTCGAGACGGCGGTCGCCGACTACATCGCCGCCTGGAACGCGACCGACGCCGAGCAGCGGCGGGCGCTCGTGGCGCGCGCGTTCGCCGACGACGCCACGTACGTCGACCCGCTGATGACCGGCGAGGGTCCCGAGCGGATCGACGCGATGATCGCCGCCGCCCAGGCGCAGTACCCCGGCCACCGGTTCACGCTGGCCTCCGGGCCCGACGTGCACCACGACCGCGTCCGCTTCACGTGGACGCTCGCCGGGCCGGACGGGACGCCCGTCGCGGTCGGCCTCGACGTCGCCACGGTCGCCGGCGACGGCCGCCTTCGCGACGTCACCGGCTTCCTCGACGCGCCCGGCGCCTAGCCCTCCCGCCGCCGCCGGGGCGCCCGCGCGGCGCCCCGGCGGACGGACTGCCGGTTGCCCAGGCCCGCGCATCCGGGTACACCTGTTCCATGACCGGTCTCGGCATCGCGCTGCTGCTGGCCGGCGTGATCCTCGTCGTCGCCGAGGCGCACGTCGCCGCCGGCGGCGTCCTGGGCGCCGTCGGCGTGGCCGCCGCGGTGGGCGGGACCGTGCTCGCCGTCGACGGCGCCGGCGGCGGGATCGCGCTGAGCGTCGTGCTCGCCGCGGTCGTCGCCGTGATCGGCGTCGCCCTCCTCATCGGCGTGGCCCGCACGGTCGGGCGCACGCTCCCCAGACGACCGCGCAGCGGCCGCGAGGCGATGATCGGCGAGCGCGGGGTCGCCCGCGCCGCCATCGCCGAGGGGCCCGGGCGCGTGCTCGTCGAGGGGTCGCTGTGGAACGCGCGCAACTGCGATCCCGAGCATCCGATCGAGGCCGGCGACCCCGTCGTCGTCGTCAACGTCGACGGCCTGACCCTGATCGTCCGCCGCGCCGAACCCTGGGAGCTGAACCCATGACCGCCGTCATCGTCGTCCTCGCGATCATCGTCGCGCTGCTGATCCTGCTCGCGGGCGCCTCGATCCGCATCCTGCGCGAGTACGAGCGCGGTGTGATCTTCCGCCTCGGCCGCCTCATCGACCAGAAGGGCCCGGGGCTGATCCTGCTCATCCCGATCATCGACCGGATGGCGCGCGTCGACCTGCGCACGATCACGATGAACGTGCCGGCGCAGGACGTCATCACGCGCGACAACGTGACCGCCCGCGTCAACGCCGTCGCCTACTTCCGCGTCGTCGACGCCAACCGCTCGGTCACCGAGGTCGAGAACTTCCTGCAGGCGACGTCGCAGATGGCCCAGACCACGCTGCGCTCCGTGCTCGGCAAGGCCGACCTCGACACGCTGCTGGCCGAGCGCGAGCGGCTCAACGAGGAGATCCAGTCGATCATCGACCAGCAGACCGAGCCGTGGGGCGTGAAGGTCACGACGGTCGAGATCAAGGACGTCGAGATCCCGGCGTCGATGCAGTCGGCGATGGCCCGCCAGGCCGAGGCCGAGCGCATCCGCCGCGCGAAGGTCATCGACGCCGAGGGCGAGGCGCAGGCCGCCTCCCGCCTGGCGGACGCCGGCGACATCATCGCCCGCAACCCGACGACGCTGCAGCTGCGCTACCTGCAGACGCTGCGCGACATCGGCAACAACGAGAACACGACGGTCGTCTTCCCGATGCCGATGGACCTGCTCGAGCCGCTGCAGAAGGTGGTCGGGCAGATGGCGGAGCGCCAGGGGACGGCCCCGCCCGAGGACGACGCGGCCCCGCAGCTCGACGCCGCCCCCGAGGGCCTGGAGCGCTTCGACCGCGAGGCGCCCGAGCGCGCGGAGGTCCGCCGCGGCGACCGCGGGACGCCGTAGCCTGCGGCGCGCATGCGCCTGCTGCTCGCGCTCGACACGCTCGACCCGATCCCCGTCGCCCGCGGCCTGGTCGCCGCGGGCCTGGAGGACCCCGACGTGCACGACCCCGCCGCCGGGCTCGACGTCGCGTTCGACGCGCGCATGCGCGCCGCGTTCGCGCTGGTCGTGGGCGAGCCGCTGCTGGACCGCGGCACGCTGGCGGGCCGCGTCACCGGCGAGCTGGCGACCCGCGCGCGGCAGGCGGGCGTGCCGTGCCACGCGATCGTCGGCGCCGACCGGCTGGACCCGTTCGCCAAGCGCATCCTCGACCTCCAGCACGTGCTGGAGGCGCGCGACGCCGCCGCGCTCGAGGCGGCCGGGGTGGAGCTGGGGCGGCGGCTCATGACGGATGTCATGCCGGACTGAGGACGCCCGGCACGACGATCCGGCGATGGGCAAGGTCGGCGCGCGCACCCGCGCGGAGGCCGTGCGGGTCGCCGAGGAGAAGGGCCGGCTGTGGCACGGGCGGGGCGCCGACCATCTAGAGTCCGGCGCCGATGTTCCAGCGGATCGTGGCGGCATACGACGGATCGGCGCTGTCGGAGGCCGCGGTCGCCCTGGCGCTGCGCATCGCGTCCGCCTCCGGCGGACACGTCACGGTGACCCACGTCCTCGAGGTGCCCGACCACTTCCCCGACGTCCCCGAGGCCGCCCCGTCGATCGAGCGGCTCATCGCGCTCGTCGAGGAGGAGTGGACGGCCCGCATGGCCGCGCTCGCCGGCCGCGCGCCCGACGACGCGTCGCTGTCGACCGAGGTCGTCACCGCCGACCGGGCCGTCCCGGCGCTGCTCGACGAGCTGCGCCACGACGAGGCCGACCTCGTCGTCGCCGGCACGCACGGCACGGGCGCGATGCGCCGCCTGCTGGGCAGCGTCTCCCAGCAGCTGCTCGACCACGCGCCGTGCTCGGTGCTGCTGGTGCGCGACGTGCCCCGCGCCGACCCGCCGATCGTCGTCGCCGCGGTCGACGGGTCGCCGGTCACCCCCGCCGTGATCGCCGCGGGCGAGGAGGCCGCGAACGCGCTCGACGCGACGCTGGTCGTCGCGCACGTCATCGACGAGCGCATCGGGGCGGTCGCCCGGGTCGACGCGACCCATCCCCTGCACGAGATGGCCCGCCGGCGCGGGCGCCAGATCCTCGACGAGGCGCTGTCGCACGTGACGCTGCCCGGCGACCGCGTCGACGAGGCGCTGCGCGAGGGCCGCCCGTCGGACGTCGTCGCCGAGCTGTGCCGGGAGCGGCGCGCGCGGATGCTGGTCGCCGGCAACCACGGCGCGCACGGGTTCGCGGGGATGCTGCTCGGGAGCACGGTCCGCCACCTCGTGCACGACGCGCCGTGCCCGGTCCTCGTCGTGCGGCCGCCGGCCGGCCAGGCGGCGAGCGACGCCGCCTGACCGCCGTGCCGACGCCCGCCCTCGAGGTCGAGGAGCCGTGGGCGGCGCCGGCCGACGCGGTGCTGGCGGGACTCGACGCCGGTCCGGGCGGCCTGACCGACGACGAGGCGCGGCGCCGGCTGGCGCTCCACGGCCCGAACCTGCTCGCGCGCCAGCGCGGCACGCCGTGGCCGATCATCCTGCTGCGCCAGCTGCGCAGCCCGCTGGTCTACGTCCTGCTGATCGCGGCCGCGATCACGGTCGCGCTCGGCGAGTACGTCGACGCCGCGGTGATCGCGGTCGCGCTCCTGATCAACACCGTCCTCGGCTTCGTCGAGGAGCATCGCGCGGAGCGGTCGCTGGAGGCGCTGCGCAGCCTCGCCCGGGCCCGCGCCCGCGTGCTGCGCGACGGGCGCGAGCGCGAGGTCGACGCCGGCGAACTGGTCCCCGGCGACGTCGTCCTGCTCGAGGCCGGCGCGAAGGTCCCCGGCGACTGCCGGATCCTGCACGCGACGATGCTCGAGGTCGACGAGTCGCTGCTCACCGGCGAGTCGGCCACCGTCGGGAAGTCCAGCGCCCCGGTCGCCCCCGACGCCGCGGTCGCCGACCGCCACGGGATGGCCTTCATGGGGACGCTCGTCACCCGCGGGCGCGCCCGCGCCGTGATCACCGCCACCGGCGCGCGGACCGAGCTGGGCCGGATCGCCGGCGCCGTGCAGCGCATCGGCCCCACCGAGACGCCGCTGCAGCGGCGCATGGGCCGCTTCACCCGCCTGGTGGGCCTGTGGGCGCTGGGCAGCGCGGCGCTCGGGTTCGCGCTCGGGGCCGCGAACGGCGAGGACCTGGCGGAGCTGTTCCGGGCGATGGTCGCGCTCGCCGTCGCGGCCGTGCCCGAGGGCCTGCCGGTCGTGCTGACCGTGACGCTCGCGATCAGCGTCGGGCGGATGGCGCGGCGCGGCGCGATCGTCCGCCGCCTGCCCGCGGTCGAGACGCTCGGGAGCTGCACGATCATCGGCTCCGACAAGACCGGCACGCTCACCGAGAACCGGATGACGGTCGAGCGGGTCGTCGCGGGCGGCGTCCGCTACGACGTCAGCGGCGACGGCCACCGCGTCCGCGGACGGTTCCTGGCCGGGGGCGAGCCGGTCGACGTCGAGCCCGGCAGCGCGCTGGAGCTGACGCTGCGCGCCGCCGCGCTCGCCAACGACGGCGCGCTCGGGGCGCCCGCGGCCGACGACGAGGAGCCGGCGGTGGCCGGCGACCCGACCGAGGTCGCGCTGCTGGTCGCCGCCGCCAAGACGGGCCTGTACAAGGACGACCTGGAGGAGCGCTACCCGCGCATCGCCGACATCCCGTTCGACTCCGAGCGCCGCTACGCGGCGACGTTCAACCGCGACGGCGACCGCACGATCGTCTGCGTGAAGGGCGCGCCCGAGCAGGTGCTCGACCTGTGCGCCGGGGCGATGGACCGGCCCGCGCTCGACCGCGAGGCGATCCTCGCCGACGCGCACGCGATGGCCGCCGACGGGCTGCGGGTGCTGGCGGTCGCCTACCGCGACCTCGGGACGACGGCGCCGTCCGACGACGTCGTCCGCGAGCACCCGACCGGCCTCACGTTCCTGGGCCTGGCCGCGATGATGGACCCGCCGCGCGAGGGCGTCCGCGAGGCGGTGGCGCGCTGCCGGCGGGCCGGCATCCGGCCGCTGATGATCACCGGCGACCACGCCGCGACCGCGCTGGCGATCGCCCGCCAGCTCGGCATCGCCGCCGACGGCGACCGGGCGGTCACCGGGCCCGAGCTCGACGCCCTGGTCGACGCCGAGCTGGAGCGGCTCGTCGCCGAGGTGTCCGTCTTCGCGCGCGCCGCGCCCGAGCACAAGCTGCGGCTCGTGCAGGCGCTGCGCCGCCGGGGCGAGGTCGTCGCGGTCACCGGCGACGGCGTCAACGACGCGCCCGCGCTCAAGCAGGCCGACATCGGCGCGGCGATGGGCCGCACGGGGACCGACGCCGCCAAGGAGGCGGCGGACATGGTCATCACCGACGACAACTTCGCGACCGTGTTCGCCGCCGTCGAGGAGGGCCGCGTCGCGTTCGACAACGTCCGCAAGACCGCGTTCTTCCTGATCTCCGGGAACGCCGCGGCGGTGCTGGCGGTGCTCGTGAGCCTCGGCGCCGACCTGGCGCTGCCGTTCCTCGCGGTGCAGCTGCTGTGGCTGAACATCGCCACCAACGGCGTGCAGGACATCGCGCTCGCGTTCGAGCCCGGCGAGAAGCACCTCGTCGACCGCCCGCCGCGCCCGCGCGAGGAGGGCATCATCTCCCCGGTCCTGTGGGAGCGCACGGTGATCGCCGCGCTCGTGATGGCGGCCGGGACGCTGGTGATGTTCCACACGTCGGTCGACCGCGTCGGGGTCGACGAGGCGCGGACGATCGCGCTGACGACGATGGTCGTCTTCCAGGCGCTGCACGTGGGCAACTCGCGCTCGGAGACGCTGTCGGCGTTCGCCAAGAGCCCGTTCAGCAACCGCTTCCTGCTGCTCGGGACGCTCGGCGCCGTCGCGCTGCACGCCGCCGCGCTCTACGTGCCGGCCACGCAGTACCTGCTCGACCTGGAGCCGATCGCGCTGACCACGTGGCTGGAGATCGTGGCGATGTCGCTCACCGTGATCGTCGTCGTCGAGCTGCACAAGGCCGCGCGGCGGCGCTGGCCGATCGGCACGCGGCCGGCGCGCTGAGGGCTGTACTACGCTCGCGCCCTCCCGGTGCCCGAGCGTCCCCATCCCCCGTTCAGCCTGACGCTGCCCGGCGCCCGCCGCGCGGTGGTCGTCGGCGCGGGCTCGTTCGGCACCGCCGTCGCGGTGCTGCTCGCGCGCGCCGGGTTGCGCACGACGCTGCAGGCGCGCACCGCCGAGCAGGCCGAGCGGCTGCGCCTCGAGCGCGAGAACCGGGTGTACCTGCCGGGCGTCGAGCTGCCGCGGGAGCTGCGCATCGAGACCGTCGACGCGGGCCTGCAGCGCGCCGAGCTCGTGTTCCTGGCCGTGCCGTCGCGGGGGATCGACGAGGTCATCGCCGGCCTGGAGGCGCACGGCCTGCCGCCGCGAGCGGCGGTCGTGTCGCTGGCCAAGGGCCTGGTGCCGCCCGAGGGGATCGCCCCGACCGTGCTGCTGCGCGCCCGCTTCGGCCCCGACCGCGTCGCCTGCGTCGGCGGGCCCGCGCACGCGCGCGAGATGGTCAGCGAGGGCGCCGGGCTCGTCGCCGCCTCGACCTCCGAGGAGCTGGCGAGCACCCTGGCCGGGGTCTTCACGCGCGCCCGCGTCGTGTGCGAGCAGGCCGACGACCCGGTGGGCGTCGAGCTGGCGGGCGCGGCCAAGAACGCCGCCGCGCTGGCGGCCGGCGCGACCGAGGCCCAGGGCCTCAACGCGGCGGGCGCCGCCGCCGGCCACATCTTCGCCGAGGTGTGGCGCTACGCCGAGGCGCAGGGCGCGCGGCCCGAGTCGTTCATCGGGCTGGCCGGCACCGGCGACCTCGTCGCGACCGCGCTCGCGCCGCAGAGCCGCAACCGCCGCGCCGGCGAGCTGCTGGCCGACGGCGTGCCCAGCGGCGAGATCCCGGGGCGGATCGGGCAGGCGGTCGAGTCGCTGGACCTCGTGCCGCTGCTGGCCCGCGCGCTGGAGCGGGCGGGCGTCGACGCGCCGGTCACCGGCGGGCTGGCGCGGCTGATCGCCGGCGACCTCCCGCTGGACGGCTGGGTCGCGCTCGTGCGCACGACCGTGCCCGCGCCGGCCCGCCGGCGGGTGCGCCCGCGGCCCGGGTTCTGGGCGCGGCTGTGGGCGCGGATGCGCGGCCGCGCGTGAGCGTCAGCCGCCGGCGAGCGTCGTGACGACCGCCTCGTACACGCCGGCGCCGTAGCCCGCCTCGGCGATGCGCACGTTCCCGGCGCGGGCGGCGGCCTCGCGCAGCGTCGGGTCGCGCTCCAGCGCGTTGGCGACGAGCCAGAACGTGCCGACCGCGGCGTGGAGCGTGAGGTCCTCGCGCGAGTCGCCGACGCCGATCGTCTCCTCGGGCGCGTAGCCGCGCATCCGCATGTGGCGGGCGACCGCGCCGGCCTTGGACGCCTGCGCCGGGACGAGGTGGTAGACGCGCAGGGCCGGCAGGTCGGCCAGCGCGGGCGAGCGGCGGTGGGCGGCGCCGTTGTCGACCAGCCGCAGGTCGTCGTGGCCGTGCTCACGCAGCAGCGCCTCGGCCTCGACCGGGTCGACGAGCCCGCGGAACAGGTGCGAGACCTCGCGGTCGCGATGCCACGGCTCGTGGTACTCCAGGCGCCCGGCGTAGCGCTCGAGCAGCAGGTCGGGCGCGCCCGACGCGCGGATCTGCTCGTGGATCGTGCCGGCCTCGCCGGGCACGAGGTCGCCGGTGTTCCAGTAGCGGTCGCCGTCGACGTGCAGGCCCGCGCCGGCCTCGAAGATGTAGGCGGGCTGGCCGAGCAGGCGCGCGTCCTCGAACACCTGCGCGGCGCGGCGCCCGGACACGAGCACGATCTCCACGCCGGCGCGCAGGCACGCCTCGACCGCGCGCGGCCCGGCCATCGACGGGTTGCCCTCCCCGTCGTGGAACAGCGACGCGCCGCGCCCCAGCAGGGTGCCGTCGAGGTCGAGGTAGGCGCAGCGCAGGCGGCTCACGGGCCCGCACGGTAGCTTCGGAGGGTGCCCAGCCGCTCCTTCCTCACGCCCGGCGGCGCCGTCGAGATCGGAACCCGCCCGCTGCTGATGGGGATCGTGAACGCGACGCCGAACTCGTTCTCCGACGGCGGCGAGCTGCGCACGCTCGAGGACCGCGTCGCCCGCGCGCGGCAGCTCGTGGCCGACGGCGCGGACCTCATCGACGTCGGCGGCCAGTCGGGCGTCACGAACGAGCCCGAGATCCCGGCCGCGGTGGAGGCCGAGCGCGTGGTGCCGCTCGTCGAGGCGCTGGCCGCCGACGGCATCGCCGTCTCGGTCGACACGTACCGGCCCGAGGTGGCGGGCCCCGCGCTCGCCGCCGGCGCGAGCGTGATCAACGACGTCAGCGGGCTGCTGCACCCGGAGGTCGCGGGCCTGTGCGCGGACGCGGGCGCGGCGCTGGTCGTGATGCACACGCGCACGCCGCCGAAGGTGCGCCGCGACGACCCCGCGCTCTACGACGACGTGACCGCCGACGTCGTCGCGTTCCTGCGCGAGCGGATCGCGGTGGCCGGGGAGCAGGGCCTCGGCGCCGAGCACGTGATCGTCGACCCGGGGCCCGACTTCGCCAAGACGCCGGCCCAGACCGTGGCGGTGCTGCGCGAGCTGGACCGCGTCGACGCGCTCGGGCGCCCGGTGCTGCTGGCGCTGTCGCGCAAGGACTTCATCGGCGCGATCACCGGCCGGCGCCCGCGCGAGCGGCTGGCCGGGACGCTCGCCGCGATCGCCGCCCTGTACGGGCCGCCCGGGCGAATCCTGCGCGTCCACGACGTCGCCGCCGTGTCCGACCTGCTCGACGTGCTCGCGGTGCTGCGCGGCGAGGTCGAGCTCGCGCCCGAGGCGGTCCTGGCCGACGACCTGCGGCGCGAGCCGCCGGGCGCATGAGCCGGGTCGCCGCCGAGCCCTGGGCGGGCCTGCTCGACAGCGGCCGCGCCGACGGGCGCCTCGTGCGCGAGGAGTACGAGGGGGCGCGGCGCGCCGTGCTCGTCGACCCGCCGCCGCTGCATCCCGCGCTGATGGAGAAGCTGCCGCCCGACGGGCTCTACGCGCACCAGGCGCACGCGGTGGAGACCGCGATGGAGCGGCCGTTCATCGTCACGACCGGCACCGCGTCGGGGAAGTCGATGTGCTTCAACCTGCCGACGCTCAACCAGCTCCTGTCGGTCCCCACCAGCCGGGCGCTGTACCTGTACCCGACGAAGGCGCTGGCCCAGGACCAGGCGCGCGCGCTGAACGCCTTCGGGCTCGGGAACCGCGTGCGCCCGGCGATCTACGACGGCGACACGCCGCGCGAGGCGCGCCGGGCGATCCGCCAGAACGCGAACATCGTCCTGACGAACCCCGACATGCTGCACGTCGGGATCCTGCCCAACCACGGCGCGTGGGCCGACTTCCTCACGCGCCTGGACGTGGTCGTCGTCGACGAGGCGCACGTGTACCGCGGCGTGTTCGGCTCGCACGTCGCCAACGTGCTGCGGCGCCTGCGCCGGGTCGCGGCCGCCTACGGGAGCGAGCCGCGGTTCATGCTCGCGTCGGCGACGATCGCCAACCCGGTCGAGCTGGCGCAGCGGCTGACCGGCTTCGACGACGTCGAGCTGGTCGACGACGACGGGTCGCCGTCGGCGCCGCGGCGCATCGCGATGTGGAACCCGCCGATCGTCGACGAGGCGACGGCGCAGCGGGCCAGCCCGATCGGCGAGGCGGCCGCGCTGCTGCGCGACCTCGTCGTCGCCGGCGCGCGGACGATCTGCTTCATCAAGTCGCGCAAGGCGGTCGAGCTGGTCAGCCGGATCGTGACCGGCATGGTGGCCGACGAGGACCCGTCGCTGGCCGACGCCGTCGAGCCCTACCGCGCGGGCTACACGCCGCAGCAGCGCCGCGACGTCGAGGCGCGGCTGATGCGCGGCGAGCTGCGCTGCGTGGTCACCACCGACGCGCTGGAGCTGGGGATCGACATCGGCGCGCTCGACGCGTGCGTGGTCGTCACGTTCCCGGGCACGGTCGCGTCGCTGCGGCAGATGTGGGGCCGGGCGGGGCGCCGCCGCGCCGGCCTGGCGGTCTACGTGGCCGGCGAGGACGCGCTCGACCAGTTCTTCTGCCGCCACCCCGACGAGTTCCTGGGCCGGCCGGTCGAGGCGGCGATCCTCGACCACGAGAACGAGGAGATCCACCGCGCCCACCTCGTGTGCGCCGCCCACGAGGGGCCGCTGAGCCCGCTCGACGCCGACGTGCTCGGGCCGCGCTGGCGCGAGCACGCGCAGGCGCTCGTCACCCAGGGCGTGCTCGTGGAGCGGCGCGGCACGTTCGCGCTGCGCGCCCGCGAGGACTTCCCGGCCGCGCGCGTGTCGCTGCGCTCGGCCTCGCCGGACTCCTTCGCGGTCGTCGACGTGACCTCCGGCGAGCTGCTGGGGACCGTCGAGGCGGCGCGCGCCTACTCGACCACCCACCAGGGCGCGATCTACCTGCACCAGGCGCGCTCCTACGAGGTGCTCGAGCTCGACCTGCAGTCGCGCCGCGCGCTGGTCGAGCCGTTCGAGGGCGACTGGTACACGCAGCCCAAGCGCGAGACGCAGACGGAGATCCTGCGCCTGCTCGACCGCCGCGAGACGCTGGGCGCGACGCTCTCCTACGGCGAGGTGCGCGTGACCGACACCGTGATCGCCTACCAGCGCAAGCGCCTGCCCGACCACGAGATCATCGACCTGCAGACGCTCGACCTGCCGCAGACCGAGTTCGTCACGCGCGCGCTCTGGTACGAGCTGCCCGACGAGATCGTCGCCGTCGAGTTCCCCACCGAGATCCTGCTCGGCGCCCTGCACGCGGCCGAGCACTCGCAGATCGCGGTGCTGCCGCTGCTGGCGATGTGCGACCGCTGGGACATCGGCGGCCTGTCCACCAACCTGCACCCGCAGACCGGGCGCCCGTCGATCTTCATCTACGACGGCCACCCGGGCGGCGTCGGCATCTCGCGCCGCGGGTTCGACGCGTTCGAGACGCTCGTCGCCGACGCCCACCGCCTCATCGCCGACTGCCCGTGCCAGGACGGCTGCCCCTCGTGCGTGCAGTCGCCGAAGTGCGGCAACCTCAACGAGCCGCTGTCGAAGGCCGGCGCGCTGGAGCTGATGGCGCGCATGCTCGCGCGCTGAGGCTGCAGCGAACCTGACGCTCCGCTGCGCAAACCTGCGCAAAGCTGCACGCGCGCCCGGCCTCGCGCGCGCGAGCGCCGAGGGTGTGGGCGATGTCCGTCGTCCGCCTGCTGCTCGCCGCCGTCGTGCTCGCGCTCCTGTTCGCGCTGGCGGCCTCGGTCGCGCCCGCGGCGGTGAACGCCCGCGCGGGCGGCGCGACCTACGTCCCGGGCAGCGAGGCGGGCGGCGCGTCGTTCGGGACGGCGCTGGGCGAGCTGGACGCGCGCCCGATCACGGCCGCGCTGACGGTGTCGCCGCGGCGCCTGCGGGCCGGCGAGCTGCCGCAGATCCGCTTCCGCATCCGCCAGCGCGGCGTCAAGACGGTCCACGCGCGGGTGCGCATCTACCGCGCGTCGACGCGCGGCCGCGCGCGCCGGCCGACGCTGCAGGTCGACGCCGGCCGCGTCGCGATCGGGCACACCGTCCGGGTGCGCTGGCCGCGCTCGGCGGCGCTGGGCGCGGGGCGCTACGTCGTCAGCCTCCACGCGACCGACCCCACCGGGCGGACGCTCGCGCGCACCGACCGGCGGCCCGGCCAGGCCGTCGTGACCGTGCTCCCGGCGCCCGAGCCCGAGCCGGCCCCCGCGCCGGCGCCCGATCCGCCGGCGCCGGTCGGCGACGGCGTGTTCCCGGTCGCCGGGCCGTACGACCTCGGCGGCAGGGGGTCGGTGTTCGGCGCCGACCGCCGCGACCACCTGCACCAGGGCCACGACGTCAGCGCCCCGGCGGGCACGCCCGTCGTGGCGCCCGTCGCCGGCACCGTCCTCGCCGTCGACTTCCAGCGGCGCGGCGCCGGGTTCTACGTCGTGGTCCACGGCGCCGACGGACGCGACTACTTCTTCGCCCACCTGCGGCGCGGATCGACCGCCGTCGCGCTCAACCAGGCGGTCGCCGCGGGCACGGTGCTCGGGGCGGTCGGCTCGACCGGCGCCTCGAGCGGCCCGCACCTGCACTTCGAGATCTGGGAGGGCGGCTGGCAGCGCGGGCGACCGATCGACCCGCTGCCCCAGCTGCGGGCCTGGGCGGGGCGCTCGTGAAGCGCCGCGATCCCCGCGCCGGCGCCGGGCGCCCCCGCTGATGTCCGCGGCGTGACCGACGCCACACTGCCCGGCGCGCGGATCCGGTCTAATGACGCGCCGTCAGGACCATCCGACACGAAGGGGAGTTCACGGATGAGACGGTCGAGCACGATGTCCCTGCTCGCCGCCGCGGTCGGCGCGGCCGCGCTCGCAGCCCCGGGCACCGCGATGGCGGACAGCTGCCCGTCCGAGCAGAGCGTGCTGCCCTACAGCAAGCGCAACCCGCCGTACCAGTGCGCCTCGTCGCGCCACTCGGGCAAGAAGTCGATCGGCGCCTGGGACACGAAGAGCTGGACCCAGAACACGGCCCTCGGCTACAGCGTCAAGTCCCACTGCTACTACCGCAGCGACAAGGACGTCTCCGTCACCGAGGCGTGGGCGTCCGCGAGCTACACGGCGACCGCGACGAACTGGGATGCGGGCGGGACGCGCCACTGGGCCGCCGGCGTCCTGTTCACGACCGGCGACGTCGACGGCAGCAGCTACTCCAACGGCTGCGACAGCCACGGCGGGATCTCGACGAGCATCCAGCGCATCACCTCGCTGTCGCTGAAGGCCGGCGCCCCGTCGGGCGACACGTTCACGTTCACGGCCTCGATCTCGCCGTCCGACGCCAAGGGCGCGGCCGTCCTGCGCGCGAACGGCCAGCCGGTGGCGCAGGCGCCGTTCTCCAACGGCAGCGCCACGCTGACGTTCCGGCCGCCGGCGCCCGGGAGCTACCAGGTCGACGCCGTCTACCAGGGCGACACGTCCGCCTGCCCGTCGCGCTCGGAGAGCTGCGGGTGGACCCCCGCGAGCTCGAAGGTGATCCAGGTGGTCCTGAGCGGCGCGACGGCGACCGCGACGGAGACCGACGCCGTCTCCCCGGACGCCGTCACCGTGACCGACGCCGGCCCGTCACCCGACGAGCCCGCTCCCACGGACACGTCGGGCACCAGCGTGTCGGGCACCGGCGGCGACGCGAGCGCGAGCGCCGCCCGCGCGACCGCGGCCGCCGCGGGGATCGCCCAGGTGCGCGACAGCACGTTCGGCCTGACCACGCAGACGCGCACCCGCCGGATGCCGGCCGCGCTGCGGCTGCGCTGCCCGCAGGGGAGCGTGCTGATGCACGCCGAGACGCTGGCCGACAGCGCCGCGGCGCGGGTGCACGTCGCCGAGGGCCTGCACGGCGCGCGGGTCGTCCCGACGCCCGACGCGCGCGGCAAGGAGGTCGCGCTGCAGGTGACGTGCCGGCGCGCCGGCCTCCCGCGGCTCGTCGCCAAGGGCCTGGGCTACGGCACCGAGCGGGCCGATCGCCTCACGACCCAGATGAGCGGCGGGACGCTGTTCGGCGGGCCGGGCGCCGACCACCTGGCCGTGCGCCACCGCGCCGGCGTCGCGTTCGGCGGCCTCGGCGACGACGTCATCCGCGTCGCCGGCACCGACGGCGTCGCCAAGGGCGGCGCCGGCGACGACCGGCTCGTGGCGCGCGGCTCGGGCCGGGTGCTGCTCGTCGGCGGCCCCGGGCACGACACGTTCGTCGCGGGCGCCCGCCACACGGTCGTCAACGCGGTCGACGGCCGGCGCGACCGCATCGTGTGCACGTCGCGCCACGCGCGCGTGCTCGCCGACCGCCACGACGTGGTGACCGGCTCCTGCACGGTGCGCCGCTAGATCGGGAGGAGAGAGCCGGGCCGGGCGGGCGGCGGTTGCCGCCCGCCCGGACCCGCGAAACCGGCGTGTAGGCGGCGTGAAACCGGGCGGACCTACGTTCCGCCCCATGAACCAGAGCACCACCCCATCCCCGATGCCGGCGGTCGCCGCGACGGGCCTCGTGAAGGCCTTCGGCGACGTCCGCGCCGTCGACGGGATCGACCTGCGCGTCGAGCAGGGCGAGGTCTTCGGCGTGCTGGGCCCCAACGGCGCCGGCAAGACGACGATGCTGCGGATGCTGGCGACGCTGCTGCCGATCGACGCCGGCGACGCCCGCATCTTCGGCGTCGACGTCGCCCGCGAGCCGCACCGGATCCGCCAGCTCCTCGGCGTGACCGGCCAGTACGCCTCGGTCGACGAGGAGCTGACCGCGCGCGAGAACCTGTGGCTGTTCGGGCGCCTGCAGGGCCTGCGCTCCGCCGACGCGCGCGCCACCGCCCGCCGGCTGCTGGCCCAGTTCGGCCTCGAGGACGCGGCCGACCGCCCGCTGTCGCAGTTCTCGGGCGGCATGCGCCGGCGCCTCGACCTGGCCGCCAGCCTGATCATGCGCCCGCCGCTGATCTTCCTCGACGAGCCGACCACCGGCCTGGACCCGCGCACGCGCGGCCAGATGTGGGACACGATCCGCGGCCTGGTCGCCGAGGGCTGCACCGTCCTGCTCACGACCCAGTACCTCGACGAGGCCGACCAGCTCGCCGACCGCATCGCGGTCATCGACCACGGCCGCAAGGTCGCCGAGGGCACCCCCGACGAGCTGAAGACGTCGGTCGGCGACTCGACGCTGCAGCTCGAGATCGCCGCGGGCGCCGACCAGGCGCTCGCCTTCGACGTCGTCCGCCGGATCGCGATGGCCGAGCCCGTGCTGACGCCCGAGTCCGGGCGCCTGAACGTCCCCCTCGACGTCCCCGCGCGCGCCGCCGACGTCCTCGTCGGCCTGCGCGACGCCGGGATCGACATCGCCTCGGTCAGCGTCGCCAAGCCGACGCTCGACGAGGTCTTCCTGGCGCTGACCGGCCACGACACCCACGACGACGGCGACGCGGAGGCCGCCGACGCCGAGCCCGCCCTGGAGGTGGTCCGATGAACACGTTCGCCCCGGCCGTCACGATCGACCCCGCCGCGGCCGTCGCGCGCACCCGTCCGCGCGCGACGCTGCGCGAGACCGTCGACCAGACCCTGTCGATGGCGTGGCGCGCCCTGAAGAAGATGCGCCGCAACCCGGAGCAGTTCTTCGACGTCACGATCCAGCCGCTGCTGTTCACGGCGATGTTCGCCTACATCTTCGGCGGCGCGATCTCCGGCGACGTCGCCAGCTACCTGCCGCTGATGGTGCCCGGCATCGTCGCCCAGACCGTGCTCACCACCTGCATGGCGACGGGCGTGCAGCTGCGCGAGGACATGGACAAGGGCGTGTTCGACCGCTTCAAGTCGCTGCCGATGGCGCGCATCGGCCCGCTCGCGGGACCGATGGTGGCCGACCTCGTGCGCTACTTCATCGCGGCGACGCTCACGTTCGCGACCGGCATCGCGATGGGCTACCGGCCCGGCGGCGGCGTGCTCGGCGTCGCGGGCGCCATCCTGCTGGCGATCTTCACCGGCTGGGCGCTGGCGTGGATCTTCACCTGGATCGGCACGCTCGCCCGCAGCGCGCGCAGCGTGCAGGGGATCTCGATGATGATCCTGTTCCCGCTGACGTTCCTGTCCAACGCGTTCGTGCCGGTCGACACGCTGCCCGGCTGGCTGCAGTCGTTCGTCGAGATCAACCCGGTCTCGCACCTGGTGTCGGCGACGCGCGACCTCGCCAACCACGCCGCGATCAGCGGCCAGGTCGGCTGGACCCTGCTGGCGGGGCTGGTCGTGATCGCGATCTTCGCGCCGCTGTCGGTGCGCAGCTACCGGCGGCTGCTGTAGCTCACGCGGGGAGGCGCGCGACGCGATCGCGCGCCTCCTCGAGCACGTCGCGCAGGGGTCGCGCCGCGTAGGCGGCGTCCAGGGAGGCCAGCCGACCCGGGGCGCGCGCCTCGGCGCGCGGCGCGATCCGCTCCCACGCCATCGTGGGCAGCGCGCGGTTGTAGGCGCAGCGCCGCGCGAGCGCGAGCAGCGCGACGGCGTCGTCGACGGGCGCCGCGTCGCGCAGGAGGGCCCACACCCCGAGGGCGAAGACGGCGACGCCGGCGACCGGCACGTCGAGGGACGGGTCGGACGGGTCGAGCACCGCCGGCGCGCGCCGGCGCAGCGACGCGTAGAGCTCGCGCCCGTGCGGCTCGTCGTCGGGTCCGGCGTAGTAGGCGTGGGCGACGAGCGCCGACGCCTCGCCGAAGACCGCCCACGGCTCGCGACCCGTGGAGGGCAGCCCCGGGAAGCGCAGGTCGCGCAGGCGCTCGGCGGACGCGCGATGCTCGCGCAGGCCGCGCGCGTGGTCGCCGCGGGCGAGCGCGAGCTCGGCGCCCCCGACGTGGCGGACCGCGAGGCCGCCGACGACCTCTCCGTCGGCGATCCGCTTCGTCGCCGCGAGCTCCACCTCGGCGTCGTCGAGCCGGCCGTCGGCGATCGCGCAGGCGACGAGCAGCGAGCGGAGCTGCAGCTCGTCGTCGCGCGCGCCCAGGCGCGCCATCACCGGCAGCGCCTGCTCGGCGTGCGCGCGCGCCCGCCCGTAGTCGCCGAGCTGGGCCGCGAGCTGGGCGGCCTGCGAGTTGAGGATCGCCGTCCGCCACGGGCCCTCGCCGGCGTCGGCGAGCTCGAGGGCGCGCTCGGTGGCCGCGAGCGCGCCCCGCGGGTCGCCCGCGTTCTCGCGCGCGTGCCCGAGCCAGTGGTAGGCGCTGCGCGAGAGGTGCGGGTCCGGATCCCCCGCCGCCCGCTCGAGCACGTCGATCGCGGCGAAGCGGTTGCCGGGCTCGAAGCCGAGCTGCAGCCGCACGGCCGCCGCCAATCGCGGGTCGTCGTCGCCGGGCCCCAGCCGCTCGAGGAGCGCGCGGGCCGGCCCCCAGCTCCCGTCGTCGGTGATCATCGCGTTCGTGAGCGTCACGAGCATCGCGGCCCGGGCGCTGTGCTCGAGCTCGGGCGGCGGGGTCCAGCCGTCGATCGCCCGCGAGAGCTCGCCGGCCAGCGTGAAGACCCGGCCGTGCTCGCCGCGGATCGTCCACAGCGTGCCCAGCGCCGCCAGGAGCTCCACCGCCGCGCCCGGGTCGCCGTCCCGGAGCGCGTCGCGCAGCTCGTCGGCGAGGTTCGTCTCCTCCGGGTCCAGCGCGTCGATCGCGACGACCTGGTCGCGGCTGGTGAGGGCGGGCGCCCAGCGGCGGGCGACGGCGACGGCCCAGCGGCGGCGGGCGGCGCGCGCGTCCGCCTCCTCGCCCGCCTCGACGAGCCGCAGCAGCCCGAACTCGCGGACGGTCTCCAGCATGCGGTAGCGCACGCCGGCCAGCGCCTCGCGCACGCTCAGCAGCGACTGGTCCACGAGGCCCTGGACGGCGTCGAGAGCCTCGTCGCCGAGGACCGTCGCGGCGGCGTCGAGCGTGAACCCGTCGTTGAACAGCGCGAGCCACCGCAGCGCGCGTCGCTCGTCCTCGCCGAGCAGGTTCCACGACCAGTCGATGACGGCCAGCAGCGTCTGGTGGCGGTCGGGCGCGGCGCGGTCGCCGCCGCGCAGGAGCGCGAACCGGTCCTCCAGGCGCCGGTCGATCTCGTCGACCGACATCGCGCGCACCCGCGCCGCCGCGAGCTCGATCGCCAGCGGCAGGCCGTCGAGCCGGGCGACGATGCGCCCGACGGTCTCGTCGTCCAGGGCCACGCCGGGCCGCGCCGCGCGGGCGCGGTCGCCGAACAGGCGCGCCGCGTCGGCGGCGTCGAGCTGGCCGAGCTGGTAGACGCGCTCGGCGGCGATGGCCAGCGGCGCCCGGCTCGTCGTCAGCACCGTGAGGTCGGCGGTGGTCGAGACGAGGAACGCGACCAGCTCGGCGACGGCGGCGACCACGTGCTCGCAGTTGTCGAGCACGAGCAGGCTCGGCGCCTCACCGAGCTGCTGGGCGATGCGGCCGCGGATGTCGGCGCGCTGGGCGGGCGTCAGCGTGCGCCGCGCGCTGACCGAGTCGCGCACGCCGAGGACGGAGCCGACCTCGGCGACGACGTCGTCGGGCGAGGTCACGCCGACGAGCTCGACCACGTGGACCGACGGCTGCGGCGCCTCGCGCGCGAGCACGTGCGCCAGCCGCGTCTTGCCGATGCCGCCCGGGCCGACGATCGAGACGACCCGCGCGCCGGCGAGCAGGCCGCGCAGCGCCTCGATGTCGGCGTCGCGGCCGACGAGCGGGGTGGCGTCGAAGCGCACGCCGGTGCGCTGCGGGCGGTCGAGCGCGAGCAGCTCGCGCTGCGTGCGCTGCAGCCGCTCGCCCGGCTGCGTGCCGAGGCGGTCGCGCAGGTCGCGGCGGTAGCGCTCGTAGCGCTCGATCGCGGCGCCGGGCCCGCGGACGGCGGCCTCGCTGCGCAGCAGGTCGGCGAGCAGCGACTCGTCGTCGGGGTGCTCGGCGTGGGCGGCCTCGAGCGCGGGGAGCGCGGCGGCGTGGGCGCCGAGCCGGCTCTCGGCGCGCGCGAGGACGACGCGGGCGGCGGCGGCGTTGGCGGCCGCCGCGGCGCGCACGGCGGCCAGCAGCTCGCCGTCGCCGTTGGGCGACCCGATGCCCTCGGCGAGCGCGAGCGCCTCGCGCGCGCGATCCTGGGCGGCGGCGGGGTCGCGATCGAGCGCCGCGGTCGCCTCGGCCACGAGCGCGGCCAGGCGCGCGCTGTCGACCTCGTCGGGCCCGATGCCGAGCCGGTAGCCGGCGGCGTCGCGGACGATCGCGTCCGGGCCGAGCGCGGTCCGCGTGCGCGACACGAGCACCTGCAGGCTCTTGTGGGCGTTGGCGGGCGGGTCCTCGCCCCAGATCAGCTCGACGAGGCGGTCGTCGGACACCGGGCGCCCGCCGGCCTCGGCCAGCGCGGCCAGCAGCGCGCGCGGCCGCTCGCCGGTGACGGGCGTGCCCCGCCAGCGCACGTCCTGGAGCAGCGTCAGGGCGACAGCCACACGATGAGTCTAGGTCGCCGCCGCGCGCCGACTATGCTCGCGCGCCATGGCCCCGACCGTCGGCGCGCACGTGGGACAGCAGCAGCCGCTCGACGACGCGGCGGCGATCGGCGCCGAGGCCGTGCAGATCTTCCTCGGCGACCCGCAGAGCTGGCGCAAGCCGGACCCGCGCGACGACGCCGACGCGCTGCGCGCCGCCCCGATCCCGGTGTTCGTGCACGCGCCGTACCTCATCAACGTGTGCTCGCCCCGCAACAACGTGCGCTACGGGTCGCGCAAGATCCTCCAGCAGACGCTCGAGGCGGCCGCGGAGATCGACGCGACCGCGGTGATCGTGCACGGCGGCCACGCCGAGGACGGCGTCGAGGCGGGCGTGTCGCGGTGGGCGCGCACGCTCACGCAGCTGAAGCCCACCGGCGTGCCGATCTACCTCGAGAACACCGCCGGCGGGTCGAACGCGGTCGCCCGCCGCTTCGACGCGCTCGCGCTGCTGTGGGAGGCGATCGGCGACGCCCGCGACGACCTCGAGGTCGGCTTCTGCTTCGACACCTGCCACGCCCACGCGGCCGGCGAGCCGCTCGACGGCGCGGTCGACCGCGCCCGCGCGATCACCGGCCGCATCGACCTCCTGCACGCCAACGACTCGCGCGACCCGGCCGGCACCGGCGCCGACCGCCACGCCAACCTCGGCCGCGGCGAGATCCCCGTCGACGAGCTGCGCGCGATGATCGCGGCCGCCGGCTGCCCCATCGTCGTCGAGACCCCGGGCGGCCTCGACGACGTGCGCGCCGACCTCGCGTTCGTGCGCGACGCGCTGGCTGCGGCGAACGCCTGATCGTCGCTACCCTCTGATCCCGCATTCGCGGCGAGATAGCTCAGTTGGTAGAGCACACGACTGAAAATCGTGGTGTCCCCGGTTCGAGTCCGGGTCTCGCCATTCGCCCCCGCCGCCGCCTCGCTCAGGCCGTCAGCAGCTCGGCGTAGCGGCGCAGGTAGAGCGGCCACCCGCCGTCGGCATCAACGCCGTCGCGGACGCCCTGCCAGCCCTCGAGGTGTCGATCGAGGTGGCGGTGCTCGAGCTCCACGCGCGTGCGGTCCGGCCCTTCGGCGATGAAGGTGACCTCGACCTCGCTCGTGCGCTCGAGGTCCTGCTCGACCTGCCAGCGGGGGCTGATGTCCCAGCTGAACACGACGCGATTCGGCGGCTCGTAGGCCAGCACCCGCGCCCAGCGGCACTCGCTGCCGTCGACGCCGCGGTCGAGGATGTGCCCGCCGACCCGGGGCTCGAAGACCGTCTCGGCGATGTCGACGCCGAGCAGGTTGTGCTCGCGCGGCTTGAAGCGGCCGAAGTCCTCGGTGAACACGGCGAACGCCCGCGCGATCGGCGCGTCCACGGTGACCTGATGGCGGATGGTGGTCGCCTCGGTGGATTGCGTCATCGGTCCTGCCCCTCCCGTTGCTCGACGGTCGCCTTGAACCCCTCCAGCGCGATCGTCCAGAACCGATCGAGATCGGCCCGCAGCGCTTCGAGGCCCGCCGGGTCGACGCGGTAGATGCGGCGGTTGCCGTCCCGCTCGTCCCGCACCAGTCCGGCCTCCTTGAGGACCTTCAGGTGCTGGGACACCGCGGGGCGGCTGACCGGCAGCTCGCGAGCGAGCTCGCCGACGGCGCACGGGCGGCGGGCGAGCCGCGAGAAGATCGCCCGCCGCGTGCGATCGCCGAGCGCATCCCAACACGCGTCCCGGTACGTCTGCACTGTGTCGGTAAGCTACGGCTTACCGAGTTGGGTGTCAACCGCAACCGCCTAGCGCCCGTTGCGGCGCACGCGCAGGTCGACGGCCACCCGGCCGTGGGTCATCCCGGTGCCGGCCAGGTCGAGCGACGTGTACTGCTCGATGCGGTGCGCGTAGCTGTAGCGGCCGCGGAACCGGAACGTGCCGCCGGCCGCGAACTCGGCGCGGGGGACCGTGACCTGCCAGGGCGTGAGCGCGCCCGCGGGCACCCACGGCTGCTTGCGGTTGGGCGGGTGCAGGCCGACGGTGCGCACGGGCAGCTCGTGGCCGGCGCGCCGGCAGGTCGGGCCGAGGAACGTGATCGGCGGGCCGTAGATCGTCACCTGGTCCTTGGCGGGCTCGTCGACGATGCGCAGCGCGACCTGCGCGCCGTCGGTGAACGTCTCGCCGGGCTCCGAGAACCCCGATGGCGCGCAGCGCAGCTCCAGCGGCTGCGTCCCGTCGCCCTCGGGCAGCTTCTCGGCCAGGACGCCCTGGGCCGTGCGCTGGCGCAGGTACCCCGTCTTGACGTAGTGCGTGCGGGTGGGGCCGCCCTCGGCGCGGCCGCGGATGCGCAGCGGGCGCGCGACGCCGGGCTTCCACGACTCGACGACCTTCAGGTTCTCGCCGACCCAGCCCGTGTCGGGGCCGTCGAGGATCCACGAGCCCTGCAGGACCGTGTCGGGCCGCACCTCGGCGACGGCCGTGACGTCGAGCGGGGCGATGAGCCGACCGGCCTGCGCGGGCGGGGCGGCGACCGCGGTCGCGGCCAGGGCGGGGATCAGGAGGGCGAGGGCACGTCGGTGTCGCATGGCCGCCACGATCCCTGCGCGCGGACGCCCGCGCATCGGGGAACGCCGTCAGGCGCGCAGGCGCCGGACCATCAGCCGCAGCTGCTCGGCATAGCGCTCCTGGAACTCCGGGTCGCCGGGATCGAGGCCGGTGACGCGGCGCACGAGCTGGGGCATCGCGACGGTGAGCAGCACCGCGCCCATGAAGCCGAGCTGGACGTAGGCGGGGTCGAGCTCGGGGGCGAGCTCGCCCTCGGCCTGGCGGCGGCGCAGGTCGGAGAGGTCCTCGCTGCCGGGCTCGGCGGCGGGCGCCCGGTCGCCGTCGCCGGCGGCGTCCGCGAGGCCCTCCCACACCAGCAGGCGCGCGAGCTGCGGGTGGCCCAGCGTCGCGGTCAGGTAGCGGGCGATGAGCTCGTCGAGCGGGACGGCGGGGTCGGCGAAGCCCTGCTCGACCTCCAGCCAGCGCTCCCCGACGGCCCGGTACAGGCCCTCCTTGCCGCCGAAGTAGTACGTGATGAGCTGCGGGTTCAGCCCGGCGCGCCTGGCGATCTCCTTCACGCGCGCGCCGGCGTAGCCCTTGGCCGCGAACTCCTCCAGCGCCGCGGCGATCAGCCGCTGCCGGGAGCGCTCGGCGTCGCGCTGACGCTCGTCGGGCGACGGCGCACGGGTCATCCGCGCGCCCTCGGGCTTGCAATCATTCGTTTGGGTGATACAGTCATCCGTATGAATGATACGTGGATCGCCGCCGGCAGGGGCGGCTCGGATGCGAGCATGCCGGCGATCGTCGCACACGGACTGCGCAAGTCCTTCGCGGGCCGGGGCGGCACGGTCGAGGCGGTGCGCGGCGTCGACCTCACCGTCCGCGCCGGCGAGATCTTCAGCCTGCTCGGCCCCAACGGGGCGGGCAAGACGACCACGCTGCGGATGCTGACGACGCTGTTGCCGATCGACGGCGGCAGCGCGCACGTCGCCGGGATCGACGTGGCGCGGCGCCCGCACGACGTGCGCCGGCGCATCGGCTACGTCGGCCAGCTCGGCGGCGCCGATCTGGCCGCCACGGGCCGCGAGAACCTGATCCTCCAGGCCCGGCTGCACGGCCTCTCGGCCAAGGAGGCCAGGCGCCGCACCGGCGAGGTCGCCGAGCTGCTGGCGCTCGACGGGTTCCTCGACCGCATCGCGCGCACGTACTCCGGCGGCCAGCGGCGGCGGCTGGAGGTCGCGCTCGGCATCGTCCACCGGCCCGAGGTGCTGTTCCTCGACGAGCCGACCAGCGGGCTGGACCCGCAGAACCGCGCCAACCTGTGGGACCACGTGCGGGCGCTGCGCGAGACCGGCACGACGGTCGTGCTCGTGACCCACTACCTCGAGGAGGCCGACGCGCTGGCCGACCGCGTCGCGATCGTCGACCACGGCACGGTCGTGGCCGAGGGCACGCCGCGCGAGCTCAAGCAGGCGATCGCCGGCGACGCGATCGTGGTCCGGCCCAAGCCGCAGACCGCCGACGTCGAGCGCCTGCGCGAGCGGCTCGCCCGCGAGCCCTACGTCGAGGAGGCGCGCGCCGAGGGCGACGCGCTGCGCCTCTACGTCGACGACGGCGCCGAGGCGCTCCCCGCGGTGGTCGACCGGCTGCGCGCCGACGGCGTCGCGCTGGCCGGCATCGCGCTGTCGGAGGCCTCGCTCGACGACGTGTTCCTGCGCCGGACCGGCCGGTCGCTGCGCGACGCGCGCCCGCACCCCGACCCCGACGGCGCGCTTCAGGAGGTGGCCGCATGACGTCCTTCCCCGTCCAGGTCCGACTGCTGTTCTCGCGCAAGCTGCTGGAGACGCTGCGGGCGCCCGCGTGGGTGCTCGTCGGCCTCTCCACGCCGCTCCTGTACCTGGCCCTGTTCGCCCCGCTGCTCGACCCGCTCGCCGGCGGCCCGGGCTTCCCGCGGGGCGACGTGCTCGACGTGTTCGTCCCCGGCCTGCTGGTGCTGATGGCCTTCGGCGCGGGCATGGGCGCCGGGTGGATCGTCGTCGACGAGCTGACGACCGGCGTGCTGGAGCGCCTGCGCGTCACGCCGGCCAGCCGGCTGGCGCTGCTGCTCGGGCCGGTGCTGCGCGACGTCGTCGTGTTCGCGATCCCCGCGCTGCTGGTCGTCGCGATCGCGCTGCCGTTCGGCTACCGGCCGGCGCCCGGCGGGATCGCCGTGGCGCTCGTGCTGCTGGCGCTGCTGACCGCCGTCGTCTCGGCCTGGTCGAACGCGCTCGGCGTGCTCATGAAGGAGACCGGCAGCCTCGCCGCGATCGTCACCGGGCTGCAGCTCCCGCTCACCCTGCTGTCCGGCGTGCTGCTGCCGCTGTCGATCGCGCCGGGGTGGATGCGCGTGCTCGCGCACGTCAACCCGCTCTACTACGCGGTCGAGGCCGCCCGCGACCTGTCGAGCGGGTCGATCCTGACCGCCGACGTCGGCCTCGGCTTCCTCGTCATCGGGGCGCTGACGGTCGCGACGCTCGGCTGGGCCACCCGGGTCTACCGCGTCGCCGTGGCCTGAGCCGGCCCCGGCTCAGAGCGGCTGGGCCAGGCCCACGACGACGCCCTCCGGGCCGCGCACGAAGCACAGCCGGTACTGGTCCTCGTACTGGGCGATCTCGCCCACGAGCGAGGCCCCGTGCCGGCTGCGCAGCCGCTCGACGAGGCCGTCGACGTCGTCGACCGCGAACATGATCCGGCGCAGGCCGAGCGTGTTGGACGGCGCGTCCTCGGGCGTGAGGCGGACCGCCGCCGGCGTGTGGAACTTCGACAGCTCGACGCGGCCGTGGCCGTCGGGGGTGCGCATCATCGCCACCTCGGTGCGCATGCCCTGCAGGCCGACGACGACGTCGGCCCATGGTCCCTCGATCATCCCCCGGCCCTCGAGCTCGAGGCCGATCTCGGCGAAGAACGCCGTGGCCCGATCGAGGTCGTCGACGACGACGAGGACGTTGTCCATCCGCAGAAGCGCCATGGGCGGGAGTGTTCCCGCCCCGGCGGCGCCTACGCGTGCCCGAAGCGCACGGCGGGCAGCACGCGGCCCAGCGCCCGCGGCAGCCACCACGCGCGGTCGCCCAGCAGGCGCAGCAGCACCGGCATGAGCAGCAGGCGGACGAGCACGGCGTCGAGCAGCACGGCGACGCCGAGGATCACGCCCATCTCCTTGGGCGGGATCGGCCCCGACAGCGCGAAGGTGAAGAACACCGCGACCATCACCGCCGCCGCGGCGAAGATCACGCGGCCCGAGTGCGCCATCGCGCCGACCATCGCGGCCTTCGCGCCCTCGCCGCGGTCCCAGTGCTCCTTCGCGCTCGACAGCAGGAACACCGTGTAGTCCATCGAGATCGCGAAGATCATCGCGAAGAAGAACACGGGCCCCCAGGCGTCGAGGAAGCCCTGCGACTCGAAGCCGAGCAGGCCGGCCAGGTGGCCGTCCTGGAAGACGAGCTTCGCCACGCCGAACGCGGCGCCGGTGGCCAGCAGGTTCGTGAGCGCGCCCGCGGCGGCCAGGATCGGCGCCTGCAGCGCGACGAGCAGCAGCAGGAAGCCCAGGCCGATCACGACCCCGATGACGAGCGGCGTCCTGTCGGCCAGCGCCTGCTCGAGGTCGACGTTCTCGGCCGCCGCGCCGCCGACGAGCATGCCGGCGGGCAGCGCGGCGCGCAGCCGCTCCACGGTCGCGCCCATCGCGGGGTCGGACGGATCCGTCGCCGGGATCGCATGGATGAGCGCCCGCCCGCCGCGCTCCTGCGGGGCCGTGACGGCGGCGACATTACGGTCGACCTGCGCCACCGCGAGCGCCGCCTGCGCCTCGCGCGCCGGTCCCACGATCTGCAGCGGCCCGGCCGCCCCGGGCCCGAACGCCTCGGCCACCTGCGCGTAGCCGCGGCGCGAGCCGTCGTCCTCGGGCACGACCTTGATCGACGGCATGCCGGTGTCGAGGCTGAGCACCGGGATCGTCAGCGCCACGAGCGCGACCACCGCGACGGCCGCGTAGGGGATCGGCCGCCGCCACAGCCGCTCCGCCCACGCGGCGAACCGCGGCGAGCGGTGCTCGCCGGCGTGCACCCATCGCAGCGCGAGCCGGTCCACCCGCGGGCCCAGCGCGGCCAGCACCGCGGGCAGCAGCGTCAGCGTCGCCAGCAGGATGAAGACGACCGCGAGCATGATCCCCAGCGCCATCGACCGGAACGCCGGCGAGGGCACGAGCATCACCGCGCTGAGCGAGACGAGCACGGTCAGGCCGCTGAACAGCACGGCCTTGCCGGCGGTGTCCATCGTCTCGGCCACCGCGTCGGTCGCGCTCAGCCTCGAGCCGAAGAACGCGCCCCGGAACCGGTGGACGATGAACAGCGCGTAGTCGATGCCGAGCGCGAGCGCGAACATCAGCGCGAAGTTCATGGCCCAGATCGAGATGTCCATGAGCCGCGTGCCGAGGTAGAGCGAGCCGGCCGCGGTCACGAGCCCGACGATCGTGAGCATGAGCGGCAGGCCGGCGGCCACGAGCGAGCCGAACGCCAGCACGAGGATCCCCATCGTCACGGGCCAGGAGATCAGCTCCGACTTCATCATCGCCGCCTTGTTGGCCGCGTTGAAGTCCGACCACATCCCCGACGCGCCGGTGAGGCTGACCTCGACGCCGTCGCCGCCGATGGCGGCGAGGTCGGCCTTCAGGTCGTCGGCCGCGCGGACCATCGCGTTGGAGTCCCGCGCCGCGCCCGCCTGCACGACCGCGGTGCGGCCGTCGCGCGCGATCGACGTGCCCGGCCGCGGCGGCACCACGGTCGTCACGGCGTCGGAGCCCGCGAGCGTCGCCTCCACCTCGGCGACGGCGCGCGCGAACCCGGCGTCGCGCACCGTCTGCGACTCCGAGTGGACGACGACCATGAGCCCGTAGCTGCCGAGCCCGTCGAAGTCGCGGTCGATCAGGTCGCGCGCCGCCACCGACTCCGAGCCGGTCGTCTCCCACCCCGCGCCCGACAGCGCGTGCTCGACCTGCGGGGCGAACACGCCCAGGCCGGCGGCGAGGACGATCCAGGCGAGGACGACGGTCCTGACGTGGGTGGCGGTCCAGCGACCGAGCCGCCCGATGGGTCCAAGGCGATGAGCGGGCATGGCGCGGAACCGTATCACAACTCCACAGTTGTGTAGCGGATTATTTGTGAACTGGGACCATCGCGTCCGACCTCCGCGGCATGAGAGGGTCCCGGCCATGACCGTCACGCTGCTCAACCCGGACACGCTGTGCCCGCCCCAGGGCCGCTACACCCACGTCGCCGTCGCCACGGGCACGCGGATCGTGTCGATCGCCGGCCAGGTCGGCATCCGCCCCGACGGCACGCTCGCCGGCGCCGACATCGGCGCGCAGGCGGCGCAGGCCTACGCGAACGTCGGACTCGCGCTCGAGGCGGCCGGCGCGACGTGGCGCGACGTCATCCGGGTCGGCATCTTCGTCACGTCCGACGAGCTGCTCGGCGACCTCGCGGCCGCGCGCGACGCGATCTACGCCGACGCCTTCCCGGACGGCCCCTCGACCTACCCGCCGGGCACCCTGCTCGTCGTGCGCGGCCTGGCGCACCCCGACCTCCTCGTCGAGGTCGAGGCCACCGCGGTGATCGCGTAGCTCAGCGCCAGGCGTCGACCGACACCGTCGTCTGCACGCCCGGCGCCCAGTAGCGCGGGTCCAGCCGCGAGCCGATGAACGCGCTCCACTGCGCGTTCGTCTCGCCGCCGACGACCAGCACCTCGATCTTCTCGCGCGGGAACAGCGGCACGAGCTCGTCGGGCCCGGCGTGCAGGTACGAGGCGAACGGCTCGATCCCGTTCAGCGCGTCCTCGCGCACGAACGTCTGCGCCGCGTAGTGGTTCCAGTAGCGCCTCGCCGGCACGCGCACGTTCTCGGCGATCCAGTCGATGAGCGACTCGCGCGTGTCGAAGCCCACGTTCACGAACTCGCGCGCCGCGATCGGCGAGACGACGAGCACGACGCCGAGGAACGGGTCGATGCCGGCGAGCATCGCCTTGACCTTGTCCTCCCAGTGCTCGCGCAGGCCCTCGCTCCACACGTTGCCCCAGACCTCGAAGATCCCGACGGTGCTGTCCTCGGGCGAGAACCCGCGCGAGGTGTGGTACGGCGCCCACGGGCTCAGCTCCTCGTTCTCGGCGAACGTCGGGCTCGCGTACGTCATCGGGTTGCCCTGGCAGCCCATGTAGCTGATCGTCGGCACCGAGCCGCCCTGCAGGTTCTGCGACAGCAGCCCGTAGGCGCGCCCGATCACGGCGTTGGCGTGGTTGTAGGGACCGAGCGCGCCGATCCCCGAGTTCATCCCCAGCTCCCTGGCGATCGGCCCGTTGACGACGACCATCGAGGCCATCGACGACGTGCTGCTCTGCCGCGCCGTGATGCCGCTGGAGGCCAGCGCCAGGATCACCGGCAGGTGCTCCGGCCCGGCGCCGGCCATCACCGCGTTCACGGCCACCTTCTCGACCGTGAACTCCCACAGCTCGCGGTACTTCGTCGCCTGCAGCTTGCCCACGACCTCGTCGGGCGGGTGGCTGGTGCCGGCCAGCATCGCGTCGACGCGCTCGCGCGTCGGCAGGACGACCGGCAGGAAGTCGGTCCAGCCGTTCTCGCGGAACAGGGCCTGCAGCGCCTCCTCGGACGCGCCCTCGACGAGCGCCTCCTGCGAGCGGTCGAACTCGACGTCGCGGACGTCCTCGGGCGGGATCGGCTCCAGCAGCGCCTCGAGCACGACGTCCATGAACGGCCGGCCGCGGACCGGGTCGTCGCCCTCGACGTAGCCGCGCAGCTCCTCGGGCGTGCGCCCCATCACCGGCGTGGGCACGAACGCCCGCCGCGCGCGCGGCACGCCGTTGACGCGCAGGACCGAGTCGACCAGCCGCGCGAACGCGTCGGCGTGCACGGCGACCGCGGGGACGCCGTACTCGGTCTCCAGCGAGAGCGCGTGCCCGGAGACCTCCGGGCTGCAGGTGCTTCAGAGGCCGACGCCGAGGAGGGCGGCGTCCCCCTCGGCCTTGATGCGGGCGCTGAGCTCGGGATCGGGCTCGTGCTGGTTGCGCCAGCGGACGATCTCGGTCCGCAGCTCGGGCCGGTGCTCGGCGAGCCACCGCTGCACCTGGACCATGAAGTGGTCGGAGTTCTCGAAGCCGACGTCGACGAGGAAGAGCAGGCGGCCGTCGAGCGCGTCCAGGCTCGGCGCGAGGCCCTTGGCGGTGACCTTGGGCGGGAACCCGACGGGGCTCAGGACGCTCAGCGTGGACATGCTCCGACCTCCCTCAACACTCTGTGTAGCATCACTTTACAGACGACGTAGACTGGCCCGCATGAGAGCGCCGGCCCTGTGGGCGAGCTGCCTGGCGATGACGCTGGTCTACAACAACAACGGCCTCGTCAACGTCGCGCTCCCGACCATCGGGCGCCGGCTCGACGCCGACGTGGTCCTCCTGCAGTGGGTGGTGAACGCGTACGCGCTCGCGCTCGGCGCGCTCATGCTCACCGCGGGCGCGCTGGCCGACCGCTTCGGGGCGCGCCGCATGGTGCTGACCGGGGCGGCGGTGTTCGCCGCGGCCTCGGCCGCCGCCGCGGCCGCCCCGTCGATCGCCCTGCTCATCGCCTCGCAGGGCGTGGCCGGCGTGGGCGCCGCGCTGCTCGTCCCCGGCGCGCTGGCGATGCTGACCCACGCCTACCCGGACCCGCGCGAGCGCGGCCACGCGATCGGCGTGTGGGCGTCGGTGACCGCGGTCTCCTTCGCCGCCAGCCCGATCGCGGGCGGCCTGCTGATCGAGGCCGCCGGCTGGCGCGCCGTGTTCGCGGTGGCGATCCCGTTCGCGCTCGCGCTGGCCGTGGTCGGGCGCCGCGCGCCCGAGACGCCGACCCACCGCTCGGCCGGCCTGGACCTGCCCGGCCAGGCGCTGGCGATCGTCGCGCTCGCCGCGCTGACCGTCGGCATCGTCGAGTCGGGCGCGCTGGGCTGGGGCTCGACGTTCGGCACCGGCGCGCTGCTGCTGGCGGTCGCCGCCGGCGCGCTGTTCCTGGCCGTCGAGCGCCACGGCGCCGCCCCGATGCTGCCGCTGCGGCTGTTCTCCGCGCCCGGCTTCGCGGCCGGCCTGGCCGCCGGCGCGCTGCTGAGCTTCGCGATGTTCGGCGAGCTGTTCCTCGTGTCGCTCTACCTGCAGGACGAGCGCGGCCTGTCGGCCACCGAGATGGGCCTCGCGTTCCTGCCCCAGCCGGTCGCGGGCGCGCTCGTCGGCCTGGTCGCCGGCCGCCTCATGGCGCGCTTCGGCACCGGCGCGGTCCTGAGCGCGGGCGGCCTGTGCGGGCTGGCCGGCGCCCTGCTGCTGACCTCGCTCGGGACGTCGACCTCCTACGTGCAGCTCGTCGCCTCGTTCGTGCTGTTCGGCTTCGCGTTCGGCGGCGTCGTGCCGGCGATGACGAGCGCCACGGTCTCGGCCGTGCGCGGCCGCGAGGTCGGCATCGCGTCGTCGACGCTCAACGCCGCCCGCCAGGCCGGCGGCGCGCTCGGCATCGCCACGGCCGGCGCGTTGCTGGCCGGCTCGAACTTCCTCGGCGGCGCCTCGGTGGCGATGGCGCTCGCCGCGGGCGCGATGGCCGGCGTGGCGCTCATGGGCGTCCTGATGCACGGCAGCGTGCGCACGGTCCGCGCCCACTAGGCGGACCCGTCCATGACGACGATCGCGCGCGCCGCGATCTCGCCGCGGGCGAGCAGGTCGTAGGCCTCGCCGGCCCGCTCCAGCGGGAAGCGGCGGGTGATCGCGCCGTCGAGCGACAGGCGCCCGTCGGCGACCATCGCGGTCAGCGCCGCCAGGTCGTGGCGGGGGCGCCCGCCGAACGAGCCGAGGACGCGCAGCTTGCGCCGCACGAGCCGCGTGATCTCGACCTCGGCGGTCTGGCCCGCCGGGGCGATGCCGACCATCACGCAGCAGCCGCCGTCGGCGGCCATCTCGGTCGCCTGGCGGAAGGTGAGCGGGCTGCCGATCGCCTCGAAGACGACGTCGGCGCCGCGCCCGCCGGTGAGGTCGCGCACCCGGTCGACCGGGTCCGCCTCCGACGCGTCGACGACGTCGGTCGCGCCCATCGCCCGAGCGACCGCGAGCTTGGCCGCGCCGAGGTCGATCGCGACGACGCGCTCGGCCCCGAGCGCGCGCGCCACCTGGATGATGTTCGAGCCGACCCCGCCGGCGCCGAGGACGGCGACGGTCGCGCCGGGGCCGACGCCGGCGACGTGGTGCGCGGCCCCGTAGGCGGTCAGCAGCGCGCAGCCGAAGATCGCCGAGTCGGTCAGCGGCAGCGCGTCGGGCAGCGGCGAGACGGCCAGCGAGGGGATCACCGCCAGCTCGCTCAGACCGCCCATCGAGTACATCGAGATCGGCTCGCCGTCGGCGTCGTAGAGGCGGGTGCGCCCGTCGTAGAGCGTCCCGTTGAGGCGGTTGTGGGCGAAGAACCGCTCGCACAGCTCCTCGCGCCCGGCCCGGCACAGGCCGCACTCGCCGCAGGGCATGATGAACGCGGCCACGACCCGCTGGCCGACGGCGACGTCGTCGACGCCGTCGCCGACCGCCGCGACCGTTCCCGACACCTCGTGGCCGAGCACGCACGGCATCGGGAACGGCACCGAGCCGTCGTGCACGTGCAGGTCGGTGTGGCAGACGCCGCACGCCGCGACGCGCACGAGCACCTCGCCCGCGCTCGGCTCGGGGTCGCGCAGCTCCTCGACCCGGAACGGCCCCGACGTCCGGCGGACAACCGCTGCCTTCATCTCTCCTCGTCCCTTCCTGCAGATCCGCGGCGAGCGTAGATAGCGCCAGGTCGGGGCACACGGGATGGAACATCCCAACCCGCCGCCGCCGGGGTGGGGGTTCCTCCATGTCCGGGCCGCGGTCGCGCCCGTAGCATCGCGACGTCGGCCACACAGATCCGGGGAGAGAGAGCGCGTCGTGACAGAGCTGTCGAGCGAGCAGGCGGCCGGTCCCGCCGCAGACGGGGCGCCGGTCCCGACGATCGGGCACTGGATCGACGGGCGGATCGTCGACTCCGGCGCGCGCGCCGCCGACGTCTTCGACCCGGCGCGCGGGGTCGCCACCGGCCGGGTGGTCCTCGCCTCGCCGGAGACCGTCGACGCCGCGGTCGCCGCGGCGGCGCGAGCGCTGCCCGACTGGCGCGCGCTGCCGCAGTCGCGCCGCGCCCCGATCCTCTACCGGCTGCGCGACCTGCTGATCGACCACAGCGACGAGATCGCGCGCACGATCAGCGCCGAGCACGGCAAGGTCTTCGGCGACGCCGCCGGCGAGGTCCAGCGCGGGCTGGAGGTCGTCGAGATGGCGTGCTCGCTGCCGGTGATGCTCAAGGGCGAGTACTCGGGCCAGGTCGCCACCGGGCTGGACACCTACTCGCTGCGCCAGCCCGTCGGCGTGTGCGCCGGCATCACCCCGTTCAACTTCCCGGCGATGGTGCCGCTGTGGATGTTCCCGATCGCGCTGGCCTGCGGGAACACGTTCGTGCTCAAGCCGTCCGAGCGCGACCCGTCCGCGTCGCTGATCCTGGCGCGGCTCGTGCGCGAGGCCGGCGTCCCCGACGGCGTGTTCAACGTCGTGCAGGGCGACAGGGCGGCCGTCGACGCGCTGCTCGACCACCCGGGCGTGGCCGCGATCAGCTTCGTCGGCTCCACCCCCGTCGCCCGCTACGTGTACGGCCGCGGAACCGCCGCCGGCAAGCGCGTGCAGGCGCTCGGCGGCGCCAAGAACCACCTCGTCGTGCTGCCCGACGCCGACCTCGACCAGGCCGCCGACGCGGCCGTGTCGGCCGCTTTCGGGTCGACCGGCCAGCGGTGCATGGCGATCTCGGTGGCGGTCGCCGTCGAGCCGGTCGGCGACGAGCTGCGCCGCCGCATCGTCGAGCGCGCGCGGGCCCTGCGCGTCGGGCCGGCCAGCGACCCCGCCGCGCACATGGGCCCGGTCACGACCGCCCAGGCGTGCGCGCGGGTGCGCGACTACATCGAGCGCGGCGTCGCCGACGGCGCCGAGCTGGTCGCCGACGGCCGCGAGGTCGACGGCGGCGGCGAGGGCTGGTTCGTCGGCCCGACCGTGTTCGACCGCGTGCGGCCCGGCATGTCGATCTACGACGACGAGGTGTTCGGCCCGCTGCTGGCGATCGCCCGGGTCGCCTCGCTCGACGAGGCGCTCGAGCTCGTCAACGCCAACCCGTACGGCAACGGCGCCGCGATCTTCACCCGCTCCGGCGGGGCCGCCCGGCGCTTTCAGAACGACGTGACCGCCGGCATGGTCGGCATCAACGTCCCGATCCCGGTGCCGGTGGGCTCGTTCAGCTTCGGCGGCTGGAAGGACTCGCTGTTCGGCGACACCCACATCTACGGGCCCGAGGCCTTCCACTTCTACACGCGCGCGAAGGTCGTCACCTCGCGCTGGCCGTCGGACGAGGTCGTCGGCGTGGACCTGTCCTTCCCCAACCCCGCCTGAGCGGATGCGCACCGGGGTCGCGATCTTCGCGACGCACGACGCGATGGCGCCCGGCGACGTCGCGCGGCTGGTCGAGGAGCGCGGGCACGAGTCGCTGTTCTTCGCCGAGCACACGCACATCCCGGCCAGCCGCGAGACGCCGTTCCCGATCGGCGACGGCTCGCTGGCGCGCCGCTACATCCACACGCTCGACCAGTTCGTCGCGGTCACCGCGGCGCTGCTGTCCACGACGCGGCTGCGCGTCGGCAGCGGCATCTGCCTCGTCATCCAGCGCGACCCGATCATCACCGCCAAGGAGGTGGCGTCGGTCGACCACCTGTCGGGCGGGCGCTTCGAGTTCGGGGTCGGCGCCGGCTGGAACCGCGAGGAGATGCGCAACCACGGCACCGATCCGCGCACGCGCATGGCGGTGCTCCAGGAGCGCGTCGAGGCGATGAAGGCGATCTGGACGCAGGACGAGGCCAGCTACGACGGCGCGCACGCGTCGTTCGAGCGGATCTGGTCGTGGCCCAAGCCGGCGCAGCGCCCGCACCCGCCGATCCTCGTCGGCGGCGTCGGCCCGACCGTGCTGGACCGGGTGCTCGCGTTCGGCGACGCCTGGCTGCCGAACTTCTCCGGCGAGCGCGTGATCGAGCGCGCGCGGGAGCTGTGGGCGCGGGCCGACCGCCCGGTCGACGTGCAGGTGATGGGCCTGCCCGCCGATCCGCGCGAGATCGAGCGCTTCGCGCAGGCCGGGTTCGGCCGCGCGATCCACTGGCTCCCGTCGGCCGGGCGCGGGCCGGTCGAGCGGGCGCTCGAGCGCTGGGAGCAGGCGATCGCGGAGGTCCACGGCGAGGCGTAGCGTGTCGCGGCCATGACTGAGAGCATCCGTCCCACATGGAGTGGCACGGGTCTGGTGACCCATCCGGTCTTCAAAACCGGCAGGCCGGGCGATCCCCGGTCGGAAGGTTCGATTCCTTCGCCGCTCCGCTTCCCGACGCCCTGACCGCATGGCAGACGGCGATCTCCCGCTGACGCTCGGCACCGCCGGGCACGTCGACCACGGCAAGACCACGCTCGTGCAGGCGCTGACCGGCGTCGACACCGACCGGCTGCCCGAGGAGAAGGCGCGCGGGATCTCGATCGCGCTCGGCTACGCGCCGTTCACGCTGCCGTCGGGCCGCCGCGTCTCGATCGTCGACGTGCCCGGCCACGAGCGGTTCGTGCGCACGATGGTCTCCGGGGCGACCGGCGTCGACCTGTACCTGATGACGATCGCCGCCGACGACGGCGTCATGCCCCAGACGCGCGAGCACGCGCTCGTGCTGCAGGCGCTCGGGATCGACCAGGGCGTCGTGGCGATCACGAAGGCCGACGTGCTCGACCCGGCGCTGGCGATGGAGGAGGCCGCCGAGCTGCTGCCCGGCGTCCCGGCGATCCCGGTGAGCGCGCGCACCGGGGCCGGGCTGGGCGCGCTGCGGGCGGCGCTCGACGCGGTCGCCGCCGAGGTGCCCGCGCGGGGCGCCGACCCCGCCCCGGCGCTGCTGCACATCGACCGCGTGTTCACCATCCACGGCGCCGGCACGGTCGTCACCGGGACGCTGCACCGCGGCTCGATCGGCCGCGGCGACACGCTCGCGCTGCTGCCGTCCGGACGCGCCGTGCGGGTCCGCGGCGTGCAGGTCCACGACCAGCCGCTGGAGCGCGCGCCCGCCGGGCAGCGCGTCGCCGTCAACCTGACCGGGGTGGACCGCGACGAGGTCGCCCGCGGCGACGTCCTCGCCGGCGAGGGCAGCCCGGTCGCGCCCGCCGGGGTGCTCGACGTCGAGACCGCGCTGGACCTGCACGGCACGCGCGTCCACGTCCACCACGGCACGCGCGAGACGCCGGCCCGCGGCCGGCGCCTGGACGACGGCCGGGTGCGCCTGCGCCTGGAGCGCCCGCTGATGGCGGTGCCGGGCGACCGGATCGTCGTCCGCGCGGTGGCGCCCCCGACGACGCTCGGCGGCGGGGTCGTCGCCGCCGCCCATCCCCCGGGCGCGGTGCCGCGCCGCCGGCCGGCGCGCGCACCGGAGCCCGCCTCCGTGCCCGCGCCCGCCGCTCCGCCGCAGCCGCCGCCGCTCGACGACGCGGCGCTCGCGGTCGAGGCGCGGCTGCGCGAGGCCGGCGCCTCGCCCCCGACGAACACCCAGCTCGACGCCGGCGCGCTCGCCGCGCTGCGCGCGCACGGCCGCGCGGTGCGCGTCGGTCGCAACCTCCACTTCCACCCCGAGGTGCTGGCCGGCGTCGAGGCGCGGGTGCGCGCGATCATCGAGGAGGAGGGCTCGATCACGCTCGCGCGGCTGCGCGACGAGCTGCAGACGGGGCGCAAGGTCGCCCAGGCGCTGCTGGAGCACTTCGACGGCGAGCGGCTGACGATCCGCCGCCCCGACGACTCGCGCGTGCTGCGCCGCCGCGGCTAGGCCGCCGCCGACTCGTCCAGCCGCGCCATCAGCCGCCGCAGGCGCAGCGCGAGGTGCAGGTCGAGGCTGCGCTCGGGCGAGCGCCACGTCTCGCCGAGCAGCTCGTCGATGCGCTCGAGCCGGCGGTAGAGCGTGTTGACGTGCACGTGCAGGGCGCGGGCCGACCTGGCGAGGTGGCCGCCGTTCTCGAAGTACGCCTCCAGCGTGGCCAGCAGGGTCGCGCTCTCGCGGGCCTGGCGGTCGATCGGCTCCAGGCGGTCGGCGACGAAGGCGCGCAGCTCGCCCGGGAGGCTGCGCGACAGCAGCAGGCCCAGCGCGCCGAGGTCGTCGGCGGTCGCCACCGACCCGCGGCGGTCCAGCGCGACGAGCAGCCGGTGCGTGCGCCGCGCCTCGCCGTAGGCCTCGCGCAGCGCCGCCGCCCCGGAGGCGGGGCCGGCCACGCCGACGGTCGGGCGCTCGCCGTCGGGGCCGGCCAGCCGCCCCGCCCACGCGTCGGCGATCGCCTTCGCGTCGGTCCCGGGCACGACCGCCACCACCAGCCCGTCGACGGTGCCCGCCAGGCCCGACGCGTCGGCCGCCGCCTGCTGGGCGCGCACCCGCGACCAGCGCACGGCCGACGCCGGCGGCTCGGCCACCACGACGACGTGGTCGCGGCACAGGCTGGCGCCGAGCTTCGCGGCGCGGCGCGTGACCGGCTCCAGGCTCGCCGGCCCGCCGACGCACAGCTCCTCGACGACCTCGCCGGCCAGCCGCTGCTCGACCTCGGCGCGCGCCCGCTCGTTCAGCACGACGCGCGCGACGAGCAGCGCGCCGCGCTCGAGGAAGTGGCGGTCGTTGGGCGTGATCTCGGCGTCGCGCATGAGCACGAGCGTCCCGAGCTGCTCGTCGCCGACCGTGACCGGCACGGCGACGCACTGGCTGCCCTCGCCGGCGGCCGGGGCCGCCGGCGACGCGGCGGTCAGCGGCTCCTCGCCGTCGACGGCCCGCCACTCGACCGTGCCGCCGAGCACGCCGGCGATCGCCGGCACGAGCTCGGCGACCCCGCCGCCCTCGAGCGTCAGGCGGGTCAGGTGGTCGTGGGCCTCCGACGAGCGCTCCAGCCACTCGGTGTGCGCGCGGACCGCCTCGTTGGCGCGCGTCAGCTCCTCGCACGTGCGCAGCGCCTCGTCGAACAGGCGCGCGTTCTCGATCGCGATCGCGGCCATCGTCGCCAGCGACTCCAGCAGCGCCACCTCCGACGGGCGGAAGCGGCGCGGGTAGCGGGTGCCGGTGAGGACGACGCCGAGGATGTCGCGGCCGCGGCGCAGCGGCGCGCCGGCGATCCCGCGCAGCCCCTCGATCGCCACCCGGCGGTCGATGTTCTCGGTGTGGACGAAGCGCTCGTCGGTCGTGTAGTCGTCGGTCGCCTCGGACGTCCCCGACTGGGCGACGAGCCCGCCGAGCCCGACGCCGAACGGCATCCGCATCGAGCGGAACTCGTCGCTGACGATGCCGTCGGTCATCCGCACGAACGTGTCGGAGCGCTCCTCGTCGCGCAGCGTGATGTACGCGGCGTCGGTCCCCAGCAGCGAGCGCACCCGCTGGCACAGCGCGCGCAGGACCTCGTCGAGGTCGCGGCGGTCGGTGAGGTCGACGGCGGTGTCGACGAGGGCGGCCAGCTCGCGCTCGCGGCGCAGGCCGGTCGAGCGCGCCTCGTGCAGCGTGATCGCGTCGGCGAGCATCTCGTCGATCAGCTCGACCTCCGCGCGGTCGCGCGCCGCGTCGCGGGCGTGGGCGAACGCCGCGCGCAGCTCCTCCAGGTCGGATCCCAGCGCCAGATGGCGGAGGGCCAGCGACTCCAGCTCCCGGACCTGCGTGGCCGCGGCGGTCATCGCGCCATCCCCTCTCTAGGCCACCGCCCGGTCGAGCTCTCCGGTCCACGCGCCGCCGGCGAGCCAGCCGTGCGCGGCGAAGGCCGCCGTCGCGCCGTCGCCGGCCGCCGTGATCGCCTGGCGGACCGAGTCGGCGCGGATGTCGCCGGCGGCCAGCAGCCCCGGCCGCGCCGTGCGCATGAGCGGGTCGGTCGGGACGCGGCCCTCGTCGTCGAGGTCCAGCAGGTCGGCGACGAGGCCGGTGCGCGGCACCAGGCCGACGCAGGGGAACAGGCCGCCGAGCTCGAGGTCCTCGGGGTCGCCGCCGGCGGCGGGCCGCACGCGGACGCCCTCGACCCGGGACTCGCCGAGGATCTCCTCGACGACCGTGCCGGGTCGCACCTCGATCTGCTCGCTGGCGGCCACGCGGTCGCGGTAGACGGCCTGCGCGTGCGGCTCGGCGTCGCGGTGCAGGACGACGACGCGGCTGCCGAGCTGGGCGAGCGCGAGCGCCTCCTGGAAGGCCGAGTCGCCGCCGCCGACGACGCCGACGAGCTGGTCGCGGAACAGCGGCCCGTCGCAGCTCGCGCAGTGGCTGATGCCGCGGCCCATGAGCCGGTCCTCGCCCGGCACGCCGAGCGGCCGGAAGCCCGACCCGGTGGCGAGGATCACGGCGCGGGCGCGATGCGTCGCGCCGGAGTCGAGCGCGACACTCCAGCCGTCGCCGTCGGGCTCCAGCGCCGCGACCTCCTCCATCGAGAACGCGGCGCCGGCCTCGGTGGCCTGGATCTGCAGCGACGGGCACAGGTCGTAGCCGGTGATCCCGTCGGCGAAGCCCGGGAAGTCCTCGATGCCCTCGATGGTCATCATCTGGCCGCCCAGCGTCGGCCCCGTCACGATCAGCGTCGACAGCCCGAGCCGCGCGGCGAACGTCCCCGCGCTCAGCCCGGCCATCCCGCCCCCGGCGACGATGACGTCGTGCTCGCTCACTGGTCCCTCTCCTCTCAACCCGATGTCAGGCCTCGGCGGCCGCCAGCGCCGGCGGCGCCGACTGCTCGCCCCCCAGCCGCTGCGCGCGGATGAGCCGCACCACGTGCCCGCGCAGCTGCGCGAACTCCGGCATCTCCTTGGTGCGGATCTGGTCGCGCGGGCGCGGCAGGGTGACGTCGACGATCTCGGCGGTGCGCGTCGGCCGGTGGGTGAGCACGACGATGCGGTCGGCGAGGTACACCGACTCGTCGATGTCGTGCGTGACGAACACCACCGTGATGCCCAGCCGCGCGTGCACGTCGAGGACGAGGTCCTCGAGGTCGGAGCGCGTCTGCGCGTCGACCGAGGCGAACGGCTCGTCCATCAGCAGCAGCCGCGGCCGGTAGGCCAGCGCGCGGGCGATCGCGGCGCGCTGCTGCATGCCGCCCGAGAGCTGCCACGGGTACAGGTCGCCGACGTCGTGCAGGCCGACCGACTCGAGCGCCTCGGTCGCGCGGGCGCGCCGCTCGGCCTTCCCGACGCCCTGCGCCAGCAGCGGCAGCGCGACGTTGCGGGCGATCGACATCCAGGGCAGCAGCGAGCGGTTGTAGTCCTGGAAGACGAGCGCGAGCGCGTCGGGCGGGCCGTCGATCGGCTTGCCCTCCAGCGCGGCGCTGCCGGCGCTCGGGCGCAGCAGCCCCGACAGGCACTTCAGGAGCGTGGTCTTGCCGCAGCCCGACGGGCCCACGATGCACAGGAACTCGCCCTGACGGACGTCGAACGTCAGGTCGCCGATCGCGTGGACGGCGTTCGGCCCGCTCCCGTAGGTCTTGGCCAGGCCCCGGACTTCCAGCTCGTTCGTCACTACGACGCTCCTCCCGCGTCGCGCGCCGTGGCGCGCCACCCTCGATGCCATCGCATGATCCGCCGCTCGGCGACGACGAAGATCAGGTTCACCACGTAGCCCAGGAGCCCGAGCATGATGATCCCCGACCACATCGCGGGGATCTGGTAGGTCTCCTGCGAGTACAGGATGAAGAAGCCCAGGCCGTCGGTCCCGGCCAGCATCTCGCTGAAGACGAGCACGGCCAGCGCCACCGCCAGGCTCACGCGCAGCCCCGCGAAGATCTGCGGGCTGGCGGCGGGCAGGACCACGCGGAAGATGCGGTCGCTGCGGCGCAGCCGGTAGACGGTCGCCATGTCGGTCTGCACCGTGTCGACGCCGCGCACGCCGTCGATCGTGTTCAGCAGCACCGGGAACAGCGACGCGAACGCGATCGCCGCCACCTTCATCGACTGCCCGAAGCCGAGCACGATGATCATCACCGAGATCAGCGCCGGCGCCGGGATCGAGCGCAGGAAGTCGATCGTCGGCGCGGTCGCGCGGCGGCCCAGCGGCCACAGCCCGAGCACCAGCCCGAGCGCGATGCCCAGCACCACCGCGATCGCCAGCCCCTCGACGAACAGCAGCACGCTCGGGACCAGGTCGCTGCCGACGCGCTCGAACAGCCAGTTCTCGCGGAACGACTCCCAGATCTCGCTCAGCGGCGGGAAGAACGGCGAGTCGCCGTCGCGCGTGGCCGCCCACCAGACGATGACGAGCGCGACCGGGAGCCAGATCTCCAGCCCGATGATGCCCAGCCGGCGGGTCATGCGACCTCCCTCAGCTGGGACGGGTGCCAGCGCAGCACGCGCCGCTCGGCGGCGCGGAAGACGAGCGCGATGATCACGCCGAGCATGCCGCTCGCCGCGACGAGCGCGTACATCAGCGGCAGGTCGCTGTTGTACTGCGCGTCGAAGATCGCGCGGCCGATGCCGGGCAGGCCGACGACCATCTCGACGCCGACGGTGATGAGCAGCGCCACCGAGGCCGAGATGCGCACGCCCGTGGCGATGTACGGCGTCGAGCCCGGCAGCGAGACGAAGATCAGCCGGTAGAAGCGGTTGAGCTTGTAGACCGTCGCGGTGTCGCGCGCGACCGGGTCGAGGTCCTGGACCCCGTAGAGCGTCGCGAAGAAGATCGGGAAGAACCCGGCCAGCGCGGCGAGCACGATCTTCACCTCGATGTCGATGCCGAGCACGAGGATCAGCAGCGGCAGCAGCGCGATCGACGGGATCGGGCGCAGGAAGTCGACGATGAAGCGCATCGACCGGAACGCCGCGGTCGTCGTGCCGGCGAGGACGCCGAGGGGGATCGCCGCCGCGGCCGCGAGCAGCAGGCCGATCGCCCAGCCCTCGAGCGTGTCGAGGACGGCGGCCCAGAAGTCGCCCTGGCCGAGCTGGCGGACGAACTGGTCGATGACCTCGGTCGGCAGCGGCACGAGGTCGGCGGACACGATGCCGACCTCGACGATGAGCTGCAGCAGCGCGATGAACCCGAGCGTGCCGAGGATCGGCGTGAGCGCGCGTCCCCACCGCCGCCTCCACCCGTGGAGCCGGGGACGCCGGAGCGTCGCGGCGACCGGCGTCGCCGGAGCCTCCGTGGCCTGCGTCTGCAGCTCAGCCACCGTGCGGCCCACCTTCCCATCTGAGACTGCGTGTGTCAAAGCGGGACCGGCGCGGCGGTTCGGGCGTCCGCCCCCGGCCCGGCTGAGACGGACCGGGTCGGGGGCGGAGGAGGAGTGTGCGCCCTACCGCCATGGCTCGATCGACACCGTCGCCGGGTCGTCCGGGCTGTTGCGGAACCGGCGGTCGACGTGGCGGGCGCTGAACAGGCTCCACTGCCCGTTGCTGGATCCGCCGACCACCACCACGTGGATGTTGTCCGGCTCGGCCACCGGGATCAGCTCCTCGGGGCCCGCGTTCCAGTAGCTCGTGAACGGCTCCTCGCCGAGCTCGACGATCGTGTGGTACAGGTTGCGCGAGCCGAAGTTGTCCCAGAACTCGGCCCGCGGGACGCGGCAGTTCTCGTAGATCCACTCGATCAGCGCGTCCTTGGTCCCGAAGCCGACGTCGACGAAGCGGCGCGCGGCGATCGGGTCCATGAGCAGCGTCACGCCCAGGTACGGGTCCTGCGCCGTGACCATCCGCTTGAGCTTCTGCGGCCACGTGTCGCGCACGCCCTCGTTCCAGGTGTTGCCCCACACGTAGAACGGCGTGACCGTGCTCTCCTCGGGGTCGAAGCCCTGCTGCACGTGGTAGGGCACCCACGGGCTGTTCTCCTCGTTCTCGGCGAACGTGACGCTGCTGTAGGCCATCGCGTTGCCCTGCGCGCCCATGTAGGTCTCGCCGGGCACCGAGCCGCCCTGCAGGTTCTGCGACAGCAGCCCGAAGGCGCGCCCGATCGCCGCGTTGGCGCGGTTGTACGGGCCCAGCGCCCCGATCCCCATGTTCATGTTCAGCTCGTGGCGGATCGGGCCGTTGACGACGACCATCCCGGCCGCCGACGACGTGCTGCTCTGGCGCGCCGTGTGCCCGCTGGAGGCGAGCGCGAGGATCACCGGGAAGTGCTCGGGCAGCGCTCCCGCCATCACCGCGTTCACCGCGACCTTCTCGACGTCGTAGGACCACAGCTCGCGGTAGCTCGTGGGCCGCATCTGCCCGACGATCTCGTCCGGCGCCCGGCTGGTGCCGGCGAGCATCGCCTCGACGCGCTCCTCGGTCGGCAGCACGATCGGCAGGTAGTCGGTCCAGTGGTTGTCCTCGAAGAGCCGGCGCAGCTCGTCCTCGGTGCCCGGCGGCACGAGCCGCGGCGCCGAGCGGTCGAGGTCGACGCCCCGCAGCGCCTCCTGGGGCAGCGGCTCCTCGAGCAGCGACAGGACGCGCGCCATGAACGGGCCGCCGCGCACCGGGTCGTCGCCCTCGATGTACGCGCGCAGCTGGTCGGGCGTGCGGTCGATCACCGGCGTCGGCACGAAGCACCGCCGCGCGTGCGGCATGCCGTTGACGCGCGCGACCGAGTCGACCAGACGCGCGAACGCGTCCGCCTGGACCGCCACCGCGGGCACCCCGTAATCCACCTCGAGCTCCATCACGTGGCCGGAGACCTCCGGCGCGCAGGCGCTTCAGGTGCCGACCCCGAGGATGGCCGCGTCGCCCTCGGCGCGGATCCGCGCGCACAGCTCGGGGTCGGGCGCGTGCTGGTCCTTCCAGCGCACGACCTCCGTGCGGATCCGCGGCCGGTGCTCGGCGAGCCAGCCCTGGAGCTGGACCATGAACCGGTCGGAGTTCTCGAAGCCGACGTCCACCAGGAACAGCGTGCGGCCGTCGAGGTTGCCGGGGCTCTGCGACAGGCCGCGCGCGACGACCTTGGGCGGATACCCCGTCGGGTCGAGGACCGAGAGCTTCCTGGTGGACATCGTGCTCCTCCTTCGCTGCGTCGGCGTCTAGGGCTGGCCGTCCCAGACGACCTCGTTCTCCGGCGGGACCTCGTCGATCCAGCCGTACTTCTTCATGTCTTCCATCATGCTCGTCATCGCGCCGGGCGGGATCGCCGTGTCGTACACCGGCAGGCCGATCGTGTCGGCGACGTCGGCCGGCAGCTCCGTGTACGTCGGGATGATCTTGCGGGCGATGTCCGGGTCGGCCTGGACCTTCTCGCTGACCTGCGCGAGCGCCTCGCGGAAGCGGTTCAGCGCGTCGGTCTTCTTGGCCACCGTGTCGTTGGAGGCGAAGAACCCGCCGGACACGACCGGATAGGAGAACGTCTCGAACGGGTTCCCCAGGGACTTGAAGTCCGGGTCCTTCTTGGCCGTGGCCACGAACGGGTCCTGCAGCACGATCGCGTCCACGCGCCCGGCCTTCAGGGCGGCCGGCTCGTCGGTCGGGGCCATCGCGAGCGCCTTGACCGTGCTCGGGTCGCCGCCCTCGGAGGCGACCGCGGTGAGCGTCGCCAGCTCGAACGAGCCCTCGAGGTTGATCGTGGCGACCTTCTTGCCCTCGAGGTCCTTGAAGCTGTCGATGCCGCTGTCCGTGCGGACCAGCACCTCGACGTAGCCGTCCGTCGGCATGATGTCGGCGGAGCTGACCATGATGATCGGCAGCCCGTTGATGATGCCGGTGGCGCCCGCCGTGGCGGAGTTGGTGCCGAGGTCGGCGTCGCCGCTGGTGACCGCGGCGGTGATCGCCGTGCCGGTGAGGACCTGCTCGACCTCCAGCTCGAGGCCGTGCTCGGCGAACGTGCCGTCCTCGATGCCCGCGTACAGCGCGGCGTAGTCGGTCGACGGATAGAGCGCGATCTTCAGCGTCTCCGTCTCGGGTGCGGCGGCGGCCTCCTCGGTGGTCGAGGCGGACTGGGTGGAGGCCGCGGTGGCCTCACCGGTCGAGCCGCTGTCGCTCTCGTCGGAGTCGCCACACGCGGCCAGGACGAGCGATGCTGCGAGCAGCGCCGCGAGCAGCAGCCCGCGGAGCGCACCTGCGAAACCCCTCATACCCTCTCTCTCCTCTCTGTGAGCCGGGCGGTCCCGGCCCGATCAGCTGGCGGCGGCGGTCCGGACCGCATCGACCAACGGAGGGCATCTTCTCCAAGGGCCTGGGGCCTGTCAGTGGCGAAGATCCCTCATCCGGACCCCGCAGGTGGGAGGAAACGCCCCGCGATGGCCGTTTTCACTGCACGCTCGGCGTGAAGGAGCCCTTGACGGCGGCGACGAGCGCCGGGGTCTCGTCCGGGGCGACCGTGCGCGGGTCGAGCAGCACCGCGTCGTCGCGGATGCGGGCCAGCACGGGCGGGTCGGCGGCGCGCAGGGCGGCGGCGAGCGCGTCGGGCCCGCGCTCGCCGGCGTCGAGCGCGACGACCGGTCCGGACAGCTCCAGGAGCGGCAGCGCCCCGCCGCCGACGCGGCCCGCGGCGGTGACGACGCGCCCGCCGACGGCCTGCGCGATCTCGCGGGCGCGGCGCTCGAGCTCGCCCGCGTCGGCGGTCAGCATCGCGAGGACCGGGATCTCGCGGACGGCCTGCTCGGGGTCGCGGTACAGGCGCAGCGTCGCCTCCAGGGCGGCGAGCGAGAGCTTGTCGATCCGCACGGCGCGGGCCAGCGGGTGGCGCCGGCAGGCGTCGATCGCCTCGCGGCGGCCGACGAGCAGCCCGGCCTGCGGGCCGCCGAGCAGCTTGTCGCCGGAGAACGCGACGAGGGCGGCGCCGGCCCGAACCGAGCGGCGCACCGGCGGCTCGTCGGCGAGGAGGGCCAGATCGCCGGCCAGCACGCCGGACCCGACGTCGTCGACGACGGGGACGCCGAGCCGGCAGAGCTCCTCGATCTCGACACCGGCCACGAACCCGACCGTGCGGAAGTTCGAGGGGTGCGCGCGCAGGATCGCGGCGGTCGCGGGGCCGATCGCGGCGCGGTAGTCGTCCAGCCGCGTGCGGTTCGTCGTGCCGACCTCGACGAGGCGGGCGCCGGCCTGGGCGACGACGTCGGGGATGCGGAAGGCGCCGCCGATCTCGATCAGCTGCCCGCGGGAGACGACGACCTCGGGCGGCGCGGCCGGGTCGACCGGCCCCGCGAGCGCGGCGACCGCGAGCAGCGTGGCGGCGGCGCAGTTGTTGACGGCGATCGCGGCCTCGGCGCCGGTGAGCTCGCACAGCAGCGCCTCGACGTGGTCGTGGCGCGAGCCGCGCGTGCCGGCGGCGAGGTCGAGCTCGAGGTTCGAGTAGCCGGCGGCGGCGGTGTGGACGGCGGCGCGGGCGGCGGGCGCCAGCGGGGCGCGGCCGAGGTTGGTGTGGACCACGACGCCGGTGGCGTTGATCACGCGCCGCAGCGACGGCCTCGCGCGCTCGCGGGCGCCGTCGACGAGCTCGTCGAACGCGGGGGCCGCGCCGTTGCCGCGCAGGATGCGCTCGCGCGCGGCCTCCACCTCGGCCCGGGCGACGGCGCGCGCGAGGCGGTCGACCGACGGGAGGCTGCGCAGGGCGTCGGCGCGGTCGTCCATCGCGGGCGGCTCAGTCGACCCTCAGCGCCCCGGCCGGCCCCTCGACCAGGCGCCCGATGCGGGCGCCGGGGACCTCGTGCGCCCGCTCGGGCGGGACGGCCACGAGCAGGCCGCCGGACGTCGTCGCGTCGGTGACCAGGCGCCGGCGCCACTCGGGCACGCCGGCGGCGAAGCTGGCGAAGCCCTCGGCGTGGGCGCGGTTGCGGCGGCTGCCGCCGGACGTGGCGCCGTCGCCGGCGAGCAGGTCGGCGACCCCGTCGAGCGCGGGGACGGCGGCCGCGTCGACCTCGGCGGCCAGGCCGCTGGCGCGCGCCATCTCGTGCAGGTGGACGAGCAGGCCGAAGCCGGTCACGTCGGTGAGCGCGTGGGCGCCGGCGGCGCGCGCGGCCGTCGACGCCTCGGCGTTGAGCGTGGCCATCGTCTCGACGGCGGCGGGCAGCAGCTCCTCGGCGCCGGGGATGCCGCGCTTGAGCGCGGTCGTGATCGCGCCGACGCCGAGCGGCTTGGTGAGGACGAGCGCGTCGCCGGCCCGCCCGCCCGCGTTCGTCAGCACGCGCTCGGGGTCGACGACGCCGGTGACGGCGAGGCCGAACTTCGGCTCCGGGTCGTCGATCGAGTGCCCGCCGACGACCATCGCGCCCGCGGCCATGGCGACGTCGAGGCCGCCGCGCAGGATCTCGCCGAGCACGTCGGCGCCGAGGCGCTCGAGCGGGAACGCGACGAGGCTGAGCGCGCTCAGCGGCTCGCCGCCCATCGCGTAGACGTCCGACAGCGCGTTGGCCGCGGCGATGCGCCCGAAGTCGTAGGGGTCGTCGACGATCGGCGTGAAGAAGTCGACGGTCTGCACGAGCGCGAGGTCCGGCCGGACGAGCACGACGCCGGCGTCGTCGGCCGTCTCGTTGCCGACGAGCAGGCGCGGGTCGGTGCTGCGCGGCAGGGTCCGCAGCAGCGGCATGAGGTCGGCGACCGGGAGCTTGCAGCCGCAGCCGGCGCCATGCGAGAGCGACGTGAGCGGGACGGGCTCCGGCGCCGCGGTGGCGGGCGTCGACATGTGCGGGATCGTACGTGACCGGTCCAGCCGCCCTGCGGGCGCCTCAGCGGCGCTCGCAGTGCAACTGCATCTGCAGGCGCACCTGGCCCGGGCGGACGCCGTCGCTGGCGTCGACGGTGACCGCGTAGCCGCGCCTGACGTCGCGCCGGCGGTCGCGCACGGTGCCGTCGCGGGCGTCGGGGGCCGACGCCGTGTACCAGCCGATGCCGTAGCGCTCGTGCTCGGCGCGGAAGCCCGGCTTGCAGCGGATCCGGTAGGTCGCGCGACGGCCGGGGCGCAGGTCGTGCTCGTGGGTCATCTCGTAGCGGTACGGCGTGACCCAGCGGACGTGCCGCGGCGGGCCCTTGGCCTGGTGGGGGTTCGGGCGGTCCGCCGCCGACGGGCGGGAGGCGGCCTGGGCGGACGGCGGCCCGTGCCGGCCGGGCTCGGTGTCGATCGGGGCGGGCGCCGGCGTGACCGGGTCCGGCGGCGGCGGGGTCGGCGTCGGCGTCGGCGTGACGGGATCGGGTGTCGGCGCCGGCGTCACCGGATCGGATGGCGTCGTGGCCGGGCCGTCGCCCAGCGACGGGCCGACGCGGGCGCTCGGACCCTGACCGCAGCAGTACTTGGCCTCGGACCCCGGATAGGCGGGGCCGCACCCGATCACGAAGAGCCAGTGGTGCTTGGTGAACGGGACGGACAGGTAGGCGGCGTGGTCGCTCGTGCCCGGGTCGTACCAGTCGGTGTTCTCGGGGATCGGCTCGTACTGGACCTCCGTGGACGTCCGCCACAGCTGGATCGCCCCGACCCCGGGCGGCGCGTTGTCGCCCACGCCGCCCCAGAAGTAGGGCGCGTTCGACGGGCAGTAGAGCTTCCACCCGTAGGGCTTCAGCCACGTGGACATCTGGATCCACGGCGTCATGACCGGGACGCATCCCGGAATCGTGTACTGCTGGTACGAGGTGGCCGTGAGCCGGAAGTCGTCGGTGTAGGTGCAGGCGTCGAACCCCATCGCGATGTCGCCGCCCGCGTCGGCGATGTCCTCGTAGTTCCAGTCCTGCGCCGAGATCACCCCGGAGTCGCCGGCGGCCTTGAACGGCCACGCGGACGGGTTCGCCGACGCGCTCGCACAGAGCGCGCCCACGAGGACCGCCGCCAGCGCGATCACCCACATCCACACCCACCGGCGTGCCATCCCGGGTGCGAGCCTACGGCGCGGCGGAACCGCGCGTCAACGGTCAGTCGCCCGCGGCGCCGACCCAGAGCGAGAAGCCCGAGACGCGGCCGCCGCGGACCATCGCCTCGACGGTCGGCGATGGGCTGCCGCCGAGCACCGACTGGCTGGCGAGCACCCAGCGGCCGCGGCGGAAGCGCGCCTTCGGATGGCGCTCGCGCACCTGCGACGTGGGCATCCCGACCCGCAGGCCCTTCCAGGTGCGCCAGCGGCGGCTGTGGGTCACCGCGGTCTGCAGGAAGCCCTGCGCGCAGAAGTCCGAGACGCCGCCGAAGCTCGTGAAGCGCGTGACGAGCCTCAGGCGCGACCAGCGCACCACGCACACGTCGTCGCCTGGCGTCACCCGCGACGGCCGGCCGAACGCGCGGGTCGCGTCGTCGAGCATCGCGCCCCTGCGGATGTCCAGCGCTCCGAGCTTCACGACGAACCCGCCGCGGCCGACGTCGATGGTCAGGGCCGCGCTCGCGCCGGCCGGCAGCGCGCACAGGAGGGCCGACGCGATCAGCGCCGCCAGGGCCGGGCGGCCCACCCGTGGGCGTCGAGGCGAGGGCATCGGCGACGACCGTACCCGGTCCGGCCGTCGCCGACGCGGCCCTCAGCCCGCGTCCCCGAGCGGCACCTCGTGGCTGGCGGCGATCACGCCCTCCGGGTCCACCCGCCGCCGCACCGCGGCCAGCCGCGCGAGCGTGGCCGCGTCGAACAGCGACGCGACGCCGGGCCGGGACTCCGCGAACGTCGCCACCCGCGCGTCCGCGGTGAACGGCGCCAGCGCTCCGGTCAGCGCGTCGAGCGCCGCCTGCACGTCGCCGGGCGCGACCGCGCCCATCGGCATCCCGGTCGCGGTCATCGCGTACGGTCCGGCCAGCGCGCCGAGCGCCGCCGGGGCGGCGGACGGGCGCGTGGCGGCGCCCTCGACGTGGCGCAGCTCGATCGACTGCAGCGGCGGCGCCGCGTCGGGCCCGGCGACCTCGAGCAGCGCGTCGACGGCGGCCGCGGGCAGCGCGCTCAGCAGCGCGTCGCCGCGGCGGTAGGGCACCGGGTCCTCGGGGTCCATGTGCAGCGCCGGCACGGCGGTGGGCGCGATCGGGCCGAACGTGTCGATCTCGGGCTTCAGCGCGCGCAGCGGCGTCAGCGCCCACTCGGCGACGTCGGGCGCCGCGAGCGCCACCGCCTCGAGCAGGACGAACCCGCGACCGCGCAGGTGCGCCGGCGCGTGCGGGAGGTCGGGGATGCGCAGCAGGCGCCCGATCGACGTCAGCTGCTCGGACGCGAGCGGCGCCCACTCGCGCCAGGCGTGCAGGACCTCCGCCGCGCGCTCGATCGGGAAGAACGCGACGCCGCCGTAGAGCGGCTCGGCCGGGCGCAGCTCGAGCTCCAGCTCGGTGACGATGCCCGGCCCGCCGCCCCCGCGCAGCGCCCACAGCAGCTCGGGCTCGCGCTCGGCGTCGACGCGCACCCGCGTGCCGTCGCCGGTGACGAGCTCGGCCGCCACGATGGCGTGCGCGGCCAGGCCGTGCGCGCGCACGTACCAGCCGACCCCGCCGTGCAGGGCGAACCCGGCCACGCCGATCCCGGCCGAGGAGCCGTGCGGGGCCAGCAGGCCCGCCGACGCGGCGGGCGCCACGACGTCGCGCCACAGCGCGCCGGCGCCGATCCGCGCCCGCCGGCGCGCGACGTCGATGCGCACCTCGTCGAGCGCGGCGGTGCGCACGAGCACGGTGTCGCGCAGGTCGCCGAGCGCGGCGGCCCCGTGGCCCGTGCGCTGCGCGACGACGCGCAGGCCCGCGGCCGCGGCGGCGCGGACCACCTCGGCCACCCCGGTGGCGTCGGACGGGAGCGCCACGTGGTGCGGGCGCTGATCCACGCTGAGGTTGAACGCCGCCCGGGCCTCGTCCCAGCCGGGGTCGCCGGGTCGGACGGTGCGGACGGCGGGCGAGACGACGGTCATGACGACCTCCCGGGTCTGACTTTACGCAGGTGTAAGGGGAGACGCCACCATACGCCTCCCCTTACATAGGTGTCAAGTCACCCGGCCGTGGTCGGTGGCGCCGCCCGACGGCGCACGAGATGTCGCGCACCCCTGGGGGTGGGAGCCCTGATCCGCGCATAGCGACGATGAGGGCTCCCACGTCCCGCGTGGCGGGGGGGAACCCGGGCGGCGAGCCCCGCCACGCGGTACGTTCGCGGCCCTGCCCCGACTGAGGAGGTCCGCGGTGGCCCGCGTCACGATCGCCGAGCAGTACCTCACCGAGCCCGCCCCGGTGCGGCACATGCCCGAGGAGGGCACCGAGCCGCGGGTGGCCCAGACGCTCGTCGAGTCGGAGGTCCTGCTGGACGGCGACCCGTCCAAGAACCTGGCCACGTTCGTGACCACCTCCATGGAGCCCGAGGCGCGCGCGGTCATCGCCGACAACCTCCACCGCAACTGGATCGACCACGCCGAGTACCCCCGCACGGCCGAGATCGCCAACCGCTGCGTGCGGATGCTGCACCACCTCTTCCACGGCGACGGCGAGCCCGAGGCGCCGGGCACGGCCACCGTCGGCTCGTCGGAGGCGGTGATGCTCGGCGCGCTGGCGATGAAGTGGCGCTGGCGCAAGGCGCGCGAGCAGGCGGGCAAGCCGACCGACCGCCCGAACCTCGTCTACGGCGCCGACGTGCACGTCGTGTGGGACAAGTTCTGCCGCTACTTCGACGTCGAGCCGCGCCAGGTCGACCTGGCGCCCGGCCGCTACACGGTCGGGCCCGACGACCTGCGCCCGCACATCGACGAGAACACGATCGGCGTCGTCGGCGTCGTCGGCACCACGTTCACCGGCGAGTGCGACGACGTCGCCGGCATCGACGCGATGCTCGCCGAGCTGCGGGGCCGGGGGCTCGACGTGCCGATGCACGTCGACGCGGCCAGCGGCGGCTTCGTGTTCCCGTTCAGCGACCCGGACTTCGCGTGGGACTTCCGCCTGCCGTCGGTGCGCTCGATCAACGTCTCCGGCCACAAGTTCGGGCTCGTGTACCCGGGCGTCGGCTGGCTCGTGTTCCGCGACGACCGGCAGCTCCCCGAGGAGCTCGTCTTCTACGAGGACTACCTCGGCGAGCGCGACGCGACGTTCACGCTGAACTTCTCCGGCGGCTCGGCGATGATCCTCGCGCAGTACTACAACTTCGTCCGCCACGGCCGCGCCGGCTACGCGTCGATGGTGCGGGCGATGGAGGCCAACGCGAACCACCTGGCCGGGCAGCTGGGCGCGCACGAGGCGCTGGAGATCGTCGGCGGCGAGCCGCGCCTGCCGCTCGTGATCGCGCGGGTGCGCGACGGGGAGCCGTTCACGGCGGCCCAGCTGGTCGGCGAGCTGGCCAAGCGGCGCGGGTGGATGGTGCCCGCCTACCAGCTCCCGCCGGCCAACGACGACCAGCAGATCATGCGGGTGCTGGTGAAGATCAACCAGTCGCGCGAGCTGGCCGACGCGCTGGCCGCCGACGTGCGCGCGTCGATCCACGACCTGCGCGACCGGGCCGCCGGGCACGCCGTGCGCGAGCCGGTCCACCGCGGCCACGGGTACTGACTTCCGGGACGGCCTCGCCCGATTTCAGGCGCGTGACACAAGAGGTTTAGCCATGACATAATCGTGCGGTGCCCGAGCTGACCCGGCGCCGGCTGCTGGCCGCCTCCGTCCCCGCGCTGGGGGCCGGGGCCGTGGCGGTGCACGCCGCGGTGCCGCACCGCCACCCATGGGACGGCGACGCGCACGCCGCGCCGGGCGGCGACCACGGCGGGCACGGAGCGACCGGCGGCCACGCCGCCTTCCGCGGCGGCACGGTGGACGCCGCCGCCAACGGCTTCGACCCGCACGAGGTGCTGCGCGACTTCGACTGGGGCCGCACCACGCGGCTGCCGAGCGGGCGGACGCTGCGCGAGTGGGAGCTCGTGGCGACGGACCGCGAGCTGGAGGTCATGCCCGGCGTGACGTTCGCCGCCTGGACCTACAACGGGCGCGTCCCCGGCCCGACCCTGCGCTGCCGCGAGGGCGACCGGCTGCGGATCACGTTCGTCAACGGGTCCGCCCACGACCACACGATCCACTTCCACGGCATCCACCCGGCCGAGATGGACGGCGTGCCCGGGATCGGCGCCGGCCAGATCCCGCCCGGCGGGCGCACCGTCTACGAGTTCGACGCGCTGCCGGCCGGCCTGCACCTCTACCACTGCCACGTGCGCCCGCTGGCGGAGCACATCGCCAAGGGGCTCTACGGCGCGTTCATCGTCGACCCCGCCGGCGGCCGCGAGGACGCCGACGAGATGGTGATGGTGATGAACGGGTTCGACACGAACTTCGATCGCGCCAACGAGGTGTACGCGGCCAACACGATCGGCTTCGCGTACATGGACCGCCCGATCGTCGCGACCCGCGACGAGCTGGTGCGCGTCTACCTCGTGAACGTGCTCGAGTACGACCTCGTCAACTCGTTCCACCTGCACGGGAACCTGTTCCACTACTTCCCGACCGGGACGTCCGCCCGGCCCGCCGAGTACACCGACACGGTGATGCTGTGCCAGGGCCAGCGCGGCATCCTCGAGTGGCGCTTCCCGCACGCCGGGCGGTTCATGTTCCACGCCCACCAGTCCGAGTTCACCGAGCTCGGCTGGCAGGGCTTCTTCGAGGTCCGCTGATGCAGGGACGCGCGGCCGCCTCGCGGGACGCGTTCGCGGGGGTGCCGCGGTGGCTGCTGGGGCTCGTGCCGCTGGCGCTCGTCGCCGCGGCGGTCGCCGCCTTCGCGCTCACCGGCGGGCCGGGCCTCGGCGAGCGCGCGGGGCCGCCGGTCGAGGCGCTGGCGGTGGAGCGCACGGTGCTGAAGCCGGGCGTGATCGAGCTGACCGTGCGCAACGACGGGCCCGACGCGGTGACGATCGCCCAGGCCCAGGTCAACGACGCGTTCGTCGCGTTCAGCGGCGCCGAGGGGCCGATCGGCCGCCTCGGGACGGCGACCGTGCGCCTCCGGCAGCCGTGGATCGAGGGCGAGTCCTACGACGTCGCGCTCGTCACGTCCACGGGCGGCACGATCGACCACGCGATCCCGGTGGCGGTGGAGACCCCCGACGCGGACCTGTCGTTCTTCGGGCTGATGGCGCTGCTGGGGGTCTACGTCGGGGTGATCCCCGTGGCGCTCGGGATGCTGTGGCTGCCGTGGATGCGGCGGATCCCGCCCGCGTGGCTGCGGGTGCTGATGGCGGTGACCGTCGGCCTGCTGGCGTTCCTGGCCGTCGACGCGACGCTCGAGGGGGTCGAGCTGGCCGGCGAGGGCTCGCAGGCGTTCGGCGGCGCCGCGCTCGTCGCGCTCGGCGCGCTCGCCGCCTACCTCCTGCTGAGCGGCGTCTCGGCCTGGCTGGCGCAGCGCCGGGCCGCCGCCGCGGCCGCCGGCGCGTCCGGCTGGTCGCTGGCCCTGCTCGTCGCGGTCGGCATCGGGCTGCACAACCTCGGCGAGGGCGTCGCCATCGGGGCGGCCTCCAGCGCCGGGGCGCTGGCGCTGGGCGCGTTCCTGGTCGTCGGGTTCGCGCTGCACAACACGACCGAGGGGCTGGCGATCGTGGCGCCGATCGCCCGCGGCCGCCCGACGCTGATCCGGCTCGCGGCGCTGGGCCTGATCGCCGGCGGGCCGGCGGTGCTCGGGGCGTGGCTCGGCGCCGCGGCGTTCGACGCGAGCCTCGCCGCCTTCCTGTTCGGCTTCGGCGCCGGCGCGATCGTGCAGGTGATCGTCCAGCTCGCGCCCGCGCTGCGCGACGACGCCGGGCGCACGCTGCACCCGGCGGCGGTCGCCGGCCTGCTGGGCGGCCTGGCGCTGATGTTCGCGACCGGGCTGCTCGTCGCCGTGTGACTTGACAACGCTGTAAACCTGACGTACCTTCCGCTTTACAGCCCTGTAAAGCTTGGAAGGAGGCGCCCATGCACGGCGCACACGACGCCGGCGCGCACGACGCGGCCGGCGAGCACGAGCACCGCTCGTGGGCGACGCTGGCGGTCCTCGCCGTCGCCGAGTTCATGGTCATCCTCGACGTGACGGTGGTGAACGTCGCGCTGCCCTCGATCGGGCGGTCGCTGCGCTTCGACCCCGCCGACCTGCCCTGGGTCGTCACCGCGTACGTGCTCGTCACCGGCGCGCTGATGCTGCTCGGCGGCCGGCTCACCGACCGCGCCGGCCGGCGCCCCGTCTTCCTCGCCGGCGTCGGGATCTTCACCGCCGCGTCGCTGGCCAGCGGGCTGGCCTGGTCGCCGGAGTCGCTCATCGCGTCGCGGGCGCTGCAGGGGCTCGGCGGCGCGCTGCTGCTCCCCGCGGCGCTGGCGATCGTGACGACCACCTACCACGGGCGCCAGCGCGCCGTCGCGCTCGGACTGTGGGGGGCGATCGGCAGCGCCGGCGCCGCCGCCGGGATGCTGATCGGCGGCGTCCTCGTGGAGCTGCTGAGCTGGGAGTGGATCTTCCTCGTCAACGTGCCGGTCGGCCTCGTCGCGGCGGCCGCCGCGCTGCGCCTCGTCCCCGCCGGCCCGCCGCCGGCCTCGCGCGTGCGGCTCGACCTCCCGGGCGCGCTGACCCTGCTCGCCGGCCTGGGCCTGGGCCTGTACGCGGTCGAGCGGGCGCCGGTGCGCGGGTGGGGCTCCGCCGCCACGCTCGCGCTCCTCGCGGCGGCCGGCGCGCTGCTGGTCGCGTTCGCCGCCGTCGAGCGTCGCGGGCGCGCGCCGCTCGTGCCGCCGTCGACGTGGCGGGCGCGGTCGCTGCGCGGCGGCGCCGCGCTGATGCTCGGCGGCACCGGCCTGCTCGCCGGGTCGTTCCTGCTGAACACGATCTACCTGCAGGAGGTGCTCGGCGCCTCGCCGCTGGAGACCGGGCTGGCGTTCCTGCCGCTCGCGCTGGCGATCCTCGCCGCCGCCCACGCCGCCTCGCACCTGCTGACGGTCGCCGGCTCGCGCGCGATCGCCTCCGGGGGCCTCGCGCTCATGGGCGCCGGGTCGCTGCTGATCGCCCTCGCCCCCGACGCCGCCACGTACGCCCGCGACCTCCTGCCCGGCTTCCTCGCGCTGGGCGTCGGCGCCGGGCTGACGTTCGTCTCGGTGTCGGTCACCGCGATGGCCGACGTGGCCCACGAGACCGCCGGGCTGGCCTCGGGCGTGATGACGACCGCGCACGAGATCGGCGCGGCGCTGGGCGTCGGCGTGCTCACCGCGATCGCGCTCGGCGCCGGCAGCGACCTGGCCCTGGGACACGAGCGCGGGTTCGTGGCCGCCGCGGTCGTCGCGGCCGTGCTCGCGGTGGTCGCGGTCGCCGCCCTGCCCGAGGTCCGCCCGGCGCCGGGGAGCCGTCCCGCCATGCATTAGCGTGCGGCGCGAGATGCCCGAGCCGGCCACCGACCACCGCCGCGCGATCGCCGAGCGCAACGCCGAGGCGATCGTCGCGGCCGCCGAGCAGATGATGAGCGAGGGCGAGCCGATCACGGTCTCGGCGGTCGCGGCCCGCGCCGGCGTCTCGCGCGTGACGTTCTACGCGCACTTCCCGGGGCTGCCGGAGCTCGTCGCCGCGGTCGTGCGCCGCGCGCTCGACGCGACGAAGGCGATCGTCGCGGGCGCGCGGCCCGACGAGGGGCCGGCGCTGGAGGCGTTCGCGCGCCTGATCGACGCCGGCTGGGGCCAGCTCGAGCGCTTCGGCGGCGTGGCAGACGCGGCCGACCAGCACGTCCCCGCCGGCGAGCTGCGCGACAGCCACGAGGCGATCCTCGGCGCGGTGCGCGCGCTGGTCGAGCGGGGCCGCGCCGACGGCGACATCCGCGACGACCTGCCCGTCGAGTGGCTCGTGACGACGTTCTACGCGCTGCTGCACGCGGCGGCCGACGACGTGCGCGCCGGCCGCCTCGACGCGGAGGCCGCGCCCGCGGTCCTGCGCACCACGATCGTCGACCTGCTGCGCGCGCGGTAGCTCACCTCCGCGCGATCGTCCGCACGCCCCGGCCGGGCCGCCACACGTCGATCACGATGCCGTCGCGCGTGTCGTTGAGGCGCACGTGCGAGACCTCGTCGAGGTCCAGGCGGAACAGGTGCGACGGGCCGTCGGCGGCCGCCTCGCCGTTCATCTCCTTGACCAGGCCGGGGTCGGTGATCTCCTCGGCCCGCCCGGCGACCTTCGCGTCGCCCTGCCAGGCGTCGGGCTCGTCGGAGCCGCTGTGCAGCGCGTAGCGCGGGTCGCGCTGCAGGTCGCGCGCCTTCAGCGCCTGCCACATCGACCCGATCCACAGCTCGCCGCGCGCGATCTGCGCCTCGGTGCCGCTGATCCGCGGCGAGCCGTCGCGGCGCAGCGTGGCGATCGTCTTGTGCCCGTGCGCGTCGAGGCGCTCGCGCACCCGCTCCGCGAGCTCCGGCGCCTCCGCTTCGAACGATGACCAGGTTGCCATGGCGCGCAGCGTGCCGCGCCCCGCGCCGCCCGTCGAGCGACACGTCGAAGACGATCAAGCGAGGATGTGCGCCGTGGCCGCCGACCGCCTGCGCGACCTGATCGACCTCGTGCTCGGCTCGCTCGACGAGCGCGACGCCGACGGCGCCGAGCTGGCCCGCCGCGCGCACTTCTCGCGCGACCACCTCGACCGGCTGCTCGCGGCCGCCACCGGCGAGACGCCCGTGGCCCTGCGCCGCCGCGTCCTGCTCGAGCGCGCCGCCTGGCAGCTGCGCACGGGCGCGGCGAGCGCGTCGGAGGCGGCCGCCGCGGCGGGGTACGGGTCGCTGGCGGCGTTCTCGCGCGCGTTCGCCCGCGCCTACGGCGTCGCGCCGAGCGCGTTCGCCGACTCGGGCCGCCCGATCGCGCTCGAGGCGCCCAACGGCATCCACTTCCACGCCCCGGCGGGCCTGCTCGTGCCCGGGCCGCGCCTGCCGACCGCCCCGCGCGACCCGACGGAGACCATGCTGCGCCACCACCTCGACCGGGTGCGCGGGCTGCTGCGGGCGGCCCGGGCGCTGCCGCGCGAGGCGCTCGAGCGGCCGCTGCGCCCGGGCTTCGTCGCGGTGTGGTTCGAGGGCGAGGAGCCGAGCGCGGCGCTGATGGCGCGGCGCCTGGTCACGACGCTGGAGGTGTGGGTCGCCTCCCTGGCGGGCGAGCCCGCGCCCGACGGGCCGCCCGGCGACGAGGACCTGGAGGGGCGCTTCGAGGTCGCCTCCCGCCGGTTCACGCGGATCGTGGGGGCGATCCGCGACCGCGGCGCCTGGAACGACGCGTTCGTCGACGCGCTGTGCGAGCCGCCCGAGATGTTCACCTACGGCGGCGTCGTCGCGCACGTCCTCACGTTCGGGGCGATCCGCCGCGAGATGCTCGCGAGCGTCCTCGCCGAGCTGGGCGCCGACGTCCCGGACCTGTCCGACCCGCTCAACTGGGAGCGTCTGCCCGCGGACGGGCGCTGAGCGGCGGCGCGCCCGACCCTGTCCGATGGGGGCGTATCCCCTGACCGACCGGCCAAGGATCGGGGGGGTCTGACTGCGGACCGGGCACCCGACCCGATAGGACCCTTGTACGGAAGCGAGCGGAAGGAGGCACGGTCGATGACGGACGTCCGCGCGACCGACAGCGATCTCGTGGTGCATCTGCCGGCCGTCGAGGCCGGCTGCGACCAGGACGCCGAATGGTGCGAGATCGAGACCCCGGAGGGCCGGCGCCGGATCCGGTTCCACGACTACGCCGAGATCTACGAGATCCCGGGCCTGTACGAGCGCCTGTTCTACGAGGAGCTGGACTGCCGGTCGCCGCGCGTGGTGCGCGAGCTGCTGGAGGACGTCCTCACCGAGCGCGACACCGACCCGGCGTCGCTGGTGGTGCTCGACGTCGGCGCCGGCAACGGGATGGTCGGCGAGGAGCTCGACGACCTCGGCGTCGCCGCGATCACCGGCATCGACATCCTGCCCGAGGCGGCCGCGGCCGCCGAGCGCGACCGGCCCGACGTGTACGACGACTACCGCGTGATCGACCTCACCGACCCGCCGGCCGCCGACCACGAGGCGCTGTCCGACGCCGGCTTCACCTGCCTCACGAGCGTCGCCGCGCTCGGGTTCGGCGACATCCCGCCCGCGGCGTTCGCGCAGGCGTTCGAGTACGTCGAGGAGGGCGGGCTCGTCGCGTTCACGCTCAAGGAGCGCTTCACCCGGCCCGACGCCGACGAGACCGGCTTCAGCCGCCTCGTGCGCCGCATGGACGAGGAGGGGCTGATCGAGCCGCTCGTCGAGCACCGCTACCGCCACCGCCTGTCGGTCGCGGGGGAGCCGCTGCACTACGTCGCCTACGTCGCCGAGAAGCGCGGCGACGGGCCCGTGCCTACCCTGGAGTGATGGCCCGCGAAGCCGAGGAGTCCCTCACGCCCGCGGAGCGGCTGCTGGCCGCGAAGATGCCCGAGGCGGACGCCGAGCCGCATCAGGTCTCGCGCCGCAGCCTCCAGGCGCAGCGCACGCTGGAGGGGTACTTCCGCAGCTCGTCGCCGCCGAAGTGGATGGAGCGCGTCGCGCAGGTCGACCGCGGGATCGAGCGCGAGCGCGCCCGCCTGGAGGCGGCCCGCGACGCGCTGCGGCGCGAGTGCGGCGCCGACCGCGCGCGGTTCGCGCGGCGCTGGCGCGAGACGGTGGCGGGCTGGTCGTTCGACGAGGAGCTCAACGACCTGATCCGCCGCCACAACGAGTGGTACCCGATCGAGCGCCGGCTGCCGATCGACCTGCGCACGCGCGACTACGTGCTCGTCAACGGCCGCTCGTACCGGCGGCCCGTGCTCGACGCCGAGTGGGCGCTGGCGGAGTTCCCGCCCGAGGGCTGAGCTAGCGTGGGTCGGCGATGGCCCGCCTGACCGCCGTGATCCTCGCCGTGCTCGCCACGGCCGCGTTCGCCGCCGGCTGCGGCGACGACTCCGAGCCGTCGTCGGTGACGTTCCTGGACACCACGTCCACGCCCGCGACGATCGAGACCGAGACGACGCCGACCACCAGCGTCCCCACGACGACCGTCCCGCCCGCCGAGGAGCCGCCGACGACGAACGGGACGCCGACGGTCCAGGCGCCCACCGGCGGGGCGACCGTGCCGCAGGACACGGGCGGCGGCGGGAGCAGCGGCGGCGCGACGGTGCCGCGCGACACCGGCGGCCCGACCGGCGGCGCGCCCGTGCAGGACCCGGAGTGCAAGCCGGGCACCGGCCCGGGCTTCCCCGACCGGCCGCAGTGCGAGCCGGTCAGCGGCCCGGACGCGCGCGACGACGAGGGCGGCTGAGCTACTTGACCAGCACCGAGCGGGCCTGGGGCGCGCTCGCCGCGACGCCCTCGGGCGTCGCGTAGGGCACCGCGATCACGCGGTCGCCCAGCGCGCGGGCCAGCGGTCCGGCGATGCGGCCCGGCCGCACGCCGGTGCCGAGGACGAGCACGTCGTGCTCGCCCCGCTCGAACGCGCACCGCAGCGCGCGCCGCACGCACCGCGCGCGGGAGATCCCGCCGCAGGCCTCGGGGCCGCTGACGAGGTGCCAGCGCACCGCGATGTCGTCGGGCAGCTCGTCGAGCGTGCGGCGCACGAGCTCGCAGCCCGTCGCCTCGACGTCCTCGACGAGCGGCATCGCGAGCATCCCGACGCCGGCCCACGCCGGCGGGGGCACCGCGACGTGCACGAGCGTCAGCTCGGCGCGGCCGGCCTTGGCGATCGCGGCGGCGCGTCGCACGCCCGCCGCCGCCTCCTCAGAGTGCTCGAGGCCGACGAGGATGCGCCGTGGCGTGTCTCGGACCATCTCCCAGAACCCAGCTTGTTTCTCCCCCCTACGCGGGGATGCTAGTCCACTTCGCGGCATATCGCGCAAGCTCCCTCACACGACCGAGGCGGGCCGCCGGCGGCGGACGGCGAGCGCGAGCACCGCTGCCGCGGCCAAGCCGGTCGCGGCCATCAGCACCGCCATCGGCAGCTCCGCCTCGGCGCCGCCGATCCCGGCCAGCGGCGCGGCCAGGCCGCCGAGCCCGAACTGGCAGACGCCCATCAGCCCCGACGCGGTGCCCGCGGCGTGCGGGTACTCGGACATCGCCAGCGCCTGGGCGTTGGGGTTCACCATCCCCCGGCTGGCGATGAGCAGCCACAGGCAGACGAGCAGCACGGCCAGGCCCGCGTTGAGCAGCGTGGCGACGAGGAACGCGGCGCCCGCGACGCCGCCGAGCGCCAGGCCGGCGCCGAGCATCCGCCGCGGCCCGGCCGTCGTCACGAGCCGGGCGCTGAGCTGCGCCGCCAGCACCATGCCCAGCGCGTTGACGCCGAACACGAGGCCGAACGCGAACGGCGACAGCCCGTGCACGTCCTCGAGCAGGAACGACGCGCCCGCCAGGTAGGCGGTGAGCGTCCCGAACGACAGGCCCAGGCACAGCGCGTAGGCGAGGAACGCGCGGTCGCGCAGCAGCTCGCCCATCGCGCGGCGGGTCGTGGCCAGCCCGCCGCGATGGCGACGCGCGGGCGGCAGCGTCTCGGGCGCCTGCAGCAGCGCCGCGGTCAGCAGCGCGGCGCCGATCAGGCCCAGGACGCCGAACGTGCCGCGCCAGTCGGTGACCTCCAGCAGCAGGCCGCCCGCGATCGGCGCCACCATCGGCGCGATGCCCATGACGAGCATCAGCATCGCGAAGACCCGCGCCGTGTCCGAGCCGCCGGCGGTGCGGTCGCGCACCATCGCGCGGGCGATCACGATGCCGGTGGCGCCCGCGATCCCCTGGGCCACCCGCAGCGCCACGAGCGTCGCGATCGACGGCGCCAGCGCGCACAGCGCCGACGTGGCCGCGTAGACCGCCAGGCCCGCCAGGAGCGGCCGGCGCCGCCCGAGCGCGTCGCTGACCGGGCCGGCGAGGAACTGGCCCGCCGCCATCCCGATCAGGAACGCGGTGATCGTCAGCTGCGCCTGCGACGGGGATGCCGACAGGTCGTCGGTCATCGCCGGCATCCCCGGCAGGTACAGGTCCATCGAGAGCGGGCCGAACGTCGTCAGCGCGCCCAGGAGCACGAAGAGGCGGCCCGATAGCCCCCGCTCCGGCTCCAGCTGCTCGGACGCCGTCAGCTCAGACCGTCGTCGGTTGCGCCAGGCCGGCGGCGTCGGCGAGGGCGGCGGCCTTGTCGGTGCGCTCCCAGGTGAAGTCCTGGTGGTCGCGGCCGAAGTGGCCGTAGGCGGCGGTCTGCTGGTAGATGGGGCGGTGCAGGTC
>Ga0180221_1000101_pt1 | contig 142879 bp, 130 predicted proteins | sample eDN5th37CKraftMG_FD_151339 | JGI IMG/M metagenome (GOLD analysis project Ga0180221, IMG submission 151339) | Enriched Miracle-Growth compost microbial communities from Emeryville, California, USA - eDNA 5th pass 37_C Kraft MG (version 2) (version 2) ... | reverse complement strand
CCGCGCTGAACCAGTTCCTGCAGCGCTACGCGCTGATCAACCAAAAGGCCAATAGCGCGCAGACCTATGTCTGCTGCCAGGGTGATGTGGTGGTCGGCTTCTACAGCCTCGCGGTCGGCAGTGTCGATCCGGAAGCCGCGCCGTCGCGAGTGATGAAGGGGCTGGCGCGTCACCCGGTGCCGGTCATGATCCTGGCTCGGCTCGCCGTGGACAAGGCGCATCAGTGTAAAGGTCTGGGCCAGGCCTTGCTCAAAGACGCCCTGCTGCGCACCGCACAGGCTGCCGACATCGCCGGGATTCGCTGCCTGTTGGTCCATGCCAAGGACGACGCGGCGCGGCAGTGGTACGAATCCTGGGAATTCGAGCCCAGCCCGACCGATCCGTACCATCTGTTCCTGATGCTCAAGGATCTCAAAAGCATGTTGAGCTGAGGCGGAGTTTCCGCCTCAGAGTCCGACTCTCTCCCGCTGCTCATCCCACAGCGCCGGTGGATCAACCGCCAGGTCGAACAACGTGATGTGGCTCGGCAGCGTATCGTCCAGGATCGCGGCTACGATGTCCGGCGCCAGCGTGGTCAGGTTGACCATCCGGCTCACGTAGCTGTTGTCGATCCCCTCCCGCGCGGCGATCTCCTTCAGTGACTTCGCTTCTCCCGACTCCAGCATGGCCAGCCACCGATGCCCTCTGGCCAGCGCTAACTGGAGCGGCGTCGGGGTTACGTCCCACGGCCTCACGGGGGCAGTTTCGCCGTTCGGCAGCGTGACCAGCTTGCGCCCGCTGCGCCGCTTGATCCGGATCGGCACCGACAGGGTCAGCCTGCCGTCGCTGGTCTGGAGAATGTCCGGCTCGCCGGTCTTCTGGATGCGGATATCGCTCATGCCAGCACCTCCTCTTGCTGTTCGACGGGCTCGGGACGCAGCTCCAGCACCAGACGCTCGATGCCGTTGGCGCGCAGCCGCACCTCGAGGTCGTTGGGCGACACGATCACTTTCTCAACCAGCAGCCGGACGATCCGGCTCTGCTCGGCCGGGAACAGCTGAGCCCAGATCGCGTCGAGCCGGGTCATGGCCACCGTGACCTGCGCTTCGTCCAGGGTCGGGTCGAGCTCGATCGCCTGCGGCAACACCTCGCCCAGAAGATCGGGCGCGCGCAGAATCGCACGCAACTGGTCGAGCACCGCCGATTCCAGTTCGGCAGCCGGCAGACGCGGCAACCCGGACGCCCCCGCATATTCCTTGCAGTCTCGTTGCGGGACGTAATAGCGATAGCGACGCCCGTTCTTTTTCGTGGTGTGCCAGGGCGACAGCGCCCGGCCATCGTTGCCGAACACGATGCCCTTGAGCAGATAGGGCACGGTCGCCCGCGTGGTATTGCCGCGGACCCGGCCGTTGGTGGCCAGGATGGCGTGAGCCTGATCCCACAGCTCCCGGTCGATGATCGGCGGATGCTCGGCCGGGTACCACTGCTCCTTGTGGCGCAGTTCGCCGAGGTAGGTGCGGTTGTTGAGCAGCTTGTACACCAGGCTCTTGTCGATCGGCTTGCCTTCCCTGACCTTGCCGTCCTGCGTGGTCCAGGACTTCGACGTCACGCCATCCAGTCTCAACTCCTTGACGAGCATCGTGCTGGAGCCGAGCTCGACGAAACGGCGGAAGATGTGGCGGACCAGCTTGGCCTCGCTTTCGTTTGGGACCAGCCGGCGGTTCTCGACGTCGTAGCCAAGTGGCGGCACGCCGCCCATCCACATGCCCTTGCGCTTGCTGGCGGCGATCTTGTCGCGAATGCGCTCGCCGGTCACCTCCCGCTCGAACTGGGCGAAGGACAGGAGGATGTTCAACATCAGCCGTCCCATCGACGTGGTGGTGTTGAACTGCTGTGTGACCGAGACGAAGGACACCCCGTACCGCTCGAACACTTCGACCATCTTGGAGAAGTCCGCCAGACTGCGTGTCAGGCGGTCGATCTTGTAGATGACAACCACATCGATCTTGCCGGCCTCGATATCCGCCAACATCCGTTTGAGCGCCGGCCGGTCCATGTTGCCGCCCGAGAACGCGGGATCGTCGTAATCGTCGGCAACTGGAATCCAGCCCTCGGCGCGCTGGCTGGCGATGTAGGCATGGCCCGCGTCGCGCTGCGCATCGATGGAGTTGTATTCCTGGTCCAGGCCTTCGTCCGTGGACTTGCGCGTGTAGACCGCGCAGCGCATGCGACGCTTCAAGACTTCGCTCATCGCCGGCCTCCCTTCCTGGTGCCAGGCTTGGGATTGGCCGACGGCTTGAGTCCGAAGAACAGCGGACCGGACCACCGTGTGCCCGTGATCTCGCGGGCGATCATCGAAAGGCTGGCGAAGGTGCGCCCCTGGAATTCGTACTGACCATCGGCGGTAGCGACAACCCTGTACTCGACGCCCTTGTATTCCCGGGTCAGCACCGTGCCGGCCGCCGGCCGATAATCGCGGTCGTGCTTCCTGACCTTGCCGGTTTCCACCAGATCGGCGATCCGCCGCTTGTTGCGATCCAGCAGGCCGACATTGGCCTTGCGAAATTCTGCTTCCTGCAGCCGGTACGCGATGCGTCGCTCAAGGAACTGGCGGTTGTGCGTGGGCGCGTCCTCACCGACCAGCTTTTTCCAGAGCGCCCTGATCTCGGCCATCGGCAGCTCGGGCAACCGGGCGATTTGCGCCGCCACCGATGGCGGCGGTGAAAATGTCTCTTTCGACGTGCTCATTCTGACTCCGTAGTTGTCTTGTTGACGGGGTCTGAATGAACGCGCTGGTTGCCGGAGAAGCCAAGCTCAAACTCGCTCTCTGCGGCTATGTTTGCGGACTGTGCAGCACAGTCGTTGCGCAAGCGCACCAGCCCGTTTGCCAGCAGGGATGCAATCTCGCGCCGACGCTGCTCCGGCGTCATCCGGTCGGGTGGTAGATGGTTGAATCGATGCATCGGTAGCGGTCCCGTCTGTCCAACTCGCATGAAGCGAAATTGTCAGGACGGACTGCCGCCGACACCATGAGGGAGTTTCGGAGGCGTGCGGACTGATGCGGGCTGTGGCGAAAAGCCGGTCCCTGTCAGTGCGATAAATGACGGGCGAGGATCGTCTCCATCAGCGAATTTCCGGGCTGAGCGCTGGCGATCATTTCCCGGATCTGCTCGTTGACGCGCTGGGCAGGGACGCCTGCGCCTGCCGCCGCCTGCGTGACTGCCGAATAAGCGTCGAGCACATCAGCCCCGGTGATGTCGTAGCCATATCCGAGGGAGATCCAGCGCAACGCGGCCAGGCCGGCGGCGAGCGCGAAGTCAGGCTGCTTCACGGCAAAGTCGCGGGCGGCGCGGGTCAAGGTGCGCGGATCGGTCGGGCTGCGTGTCGCCAGTTCAGCAGCCACAGCGAACAGACCCGCGTCCTTGGCAGCGGCAAACCATTTGCCTTCGGCGCCGGGCGTGCTGGCAATCAGGTCGCGCAGGATCTCTTCCGGCAGCTTGTTGGGATACTTCTTGGCAATGGCACGAAACGTCGCCAGGTTCGTTGTGCCCTTGACCTGAGACGGATCGTGTAGCCATTTGGCTGGTGAGTTCTCTACCCTTAACAGGCAAGGAGAGCTCCATGAAGAAGCGATTCACCGACGAGCAGATCATCGGCATCCTGCGCGAGGCCGAGGTCGGCGCCATGTCGATCAAGGCCCTGTGCAAGAAGCACAACCTGACCGAGCAGACCTTTTTCCGCTGGCGCAACAAGTTCGGTGGCCTGGACGTGCCCGACGCCGGGCGGCTCAAGGACCTCGAGTCCGAGAACGCCCGGCTCAAGCGGCTGGTGGCCGAGCAGATGCTGGTCATCGACGGGATGAAGGAGATCGTCCGAAAAAAATGATGACCCCGTCGGAACGACGCGACACGGTCCAGGTGCTGGTCCGTCGGGGTATCTCGCAGCGAAAGGCCCTTCGTTACCTGGGCCTGAGCCGCCGCATCGCCAGCTACGCCCCGCGCCAGGCCGCCAAGGACCAGGCGGTGGCCGAGCGGCTGCTGGCCGCGTCGCCGAAGGTGCCGCGGTTCGGGTATCGCCGCATGGCGGCCTGGTTGGACCTGGGCGAGGCCCGGGTGCGGCGCCTGTGGCGCCAGCTGGGTTTGAACATTCCCCGCCGCCGCCGTTCCGGCAACGACATCCGCCTGCCGGGCGCGGTTCGCCCGAATGCGGTCTGGAGTTACGACTTCGTCCACGACCAGATGGTCGACGGACGCGCCTTGAAGATGCTGTGCGTGATCGACGAATACACCCGGGAGTGCCTGGCGATCGAAGTCGGGGCAAGCCTGCGGGCGCAAGACGTGATCCTGACCCTGTCGCGACTGATGCGGATCTACGGCAAACCGGCCTTTGTCCGCTCCGACAACGGCGCCGAGTTCACCGCGGCCAAGGTGATGCGCTGGCTGCGCGACGCGGCGATCGGCCCGGCCTTCATCGCGCCGGGTAGCCCCTGGCAGAACGGGTTCGTCGAGAGCTTCAACGGCAAGCTTCGGGACGAGCTTCTGAACCGGGAATGGTTCCGCAGCCGCGCCGAAGCGAAGGTGCTGATCGAACGCTGGCGGCAGTTCTACAACGAGCAGCGGCTGCACAGCGCCCATGGCTACAAACCCCCGGCGACCGTTCGCCGGAACTGGTCGGAACCCGATACCATTCACCCCGGACTCACTGCCTGATTGGCTACAAGTTCCATACTCAGGTCACACGTACTGCCACGACGCCGCGATTCGCCGGCGAATCGCCTTCCTTGCGCGTGCAACGGTGGACTCTATGGCATTTGGCAAGGACATGAGCGATTGTCACCGTCCTGAATGCAGGCACACGAACTGATTCCCCGCTCCCGCCGACCCCACCTCCAAGTTCGAACTCTTGGATACAAGGTAGCCTAGCGGCTGGTCCAGCACGAACGGATAGAGCACTGCCTGAGACGACAGTGCGGGGACCGGCACCGCCTTGCCGGCGTAGCGCAGCACCGCTTCGACCAGCCACGCAACCGCCTGCATGTCGCTGACCACGATCGGCTTCAGCCGCACGAGGCGCTTGCCATTCTCGACGCGCTCGATCGCCCCCCAACTCGCCTGCGATTGCAGCACCATGTTGGTCATCCGGTAGGTGCCTTCACGCTCCCCATAGGTCTCGCTCATTCGGCGATGAACCTCGGCCGAAGCACAGTCTCCCTGGAGTGCAGACAGGCGACCGACCAGTTCAGCCACCTTGCCGAAGAACGGATAGGTGGCGATAGCCATCCCCCAGGTCAGGGCAGAGATAGAGATGCTTGGGTCTGCCTTGAAGATCGCCACGCCTCGATCGGCGAAATCGGCGAGTTCCGGACGTGGCTCCAGCCACAGGCGGTTCAAAACGGTCCGAGTCTTCTTGCGCGCTGCCACACCCAGTTCGGCTGCGTCCAACAGGGCATTCAGATCATCGAGCGTCCCCAGATCAGCACGCACCCGCAGGGCAGCCGCCGCCCACTCCAGCGGTATGAAGCGGTCGAAGCCAATTTGCGGTGCTGATGATTTCATTCGATTCAATTTACGTAACTCACTCTCACGAAGGGCACGATCAGTTCTTCCAGGGACATGCCACCGTGGACCACGACCTGGTCACCCTTCGGCACGAATGCCCCACGCCCTCCTGCGAATAGCGGCATGAAGTTCGCCGGAAGTCCAGCAACATCAAGACGGAAAGTGTCCGGATTTGCCGCTGCCGTCTCCGCAATCAATGTCTCACTGCGATACGTCCGGACACGCTCTCCGCGCAGTTCCGAGGCGACACCCTGGTTCGGGCGGCCAATCCCTACTGCTTCGGCATTGCCGTGGTCGGCGGTCAGGTAGACGTGGAATCCGTTCTCCAGAAGCATCGCAAACAGACGATCTACAAAGCCTGAGTCGCACCAGCTCCCGATCTGGGCCGCAACGCCGCGCTTGCCGAGCACGGCGCCGTGGATGATCTCGTCGACCGTATCCACGACCAGACCTGCAATCTTCACGGATGGGCTCGAGAGCAGAGATTCCAGCTCAGGAAGGTCATCCGTGCGCTTGAGCGATCTGCGGTACAAGACCTCATTGGCGCGAAGTCCGTGGTCTTGCCAGAACCGCGTCCAGTGCTGGGGCTCTTTCGAGGTGGTCTCGATGCTGTCGGCGAACTCGCGTGGGCGCAGGCCGGAGAACAGCGCCTGCCTGGACACCGACGTCAGGGTTGGCAGCCACGCAAAACAGGCGTTTTCGTCGAGCATCAGTCGCGGCGCTCGATGAACGATGCACTCGCGAATCTGGGTCCACTGATCTACCGCCAGCCCGTCAAAGACCACGAGCGCGATCTTCTCCTCGCCGCTCGCTCGGCGCATCGCAAGGTAGCGCGGCACGTGATGGACCATGACAGGTCCTTTGGCCGCTGGCAGGGACGGCAAATCGGCGTAGTGCGTTTCAACCCACTCTTGCAGCCGGCTGTCTGTATCGCTCACCAAGCCCCGCATTTCGTCCTTCAGGCTTTCTGCCCGGGCCGCGTCCAGACCGTGGAAACGCGAGATCACCTCGCCGATCCGACGCGAGAAATGGGTCCAGTCCCGGTAGGAGGAGGCAGCGGTCGGAAGCTCATCCGCGAGATTCTTGATGCCTTCAAGCACCAGATTCCGCATCGACAACGGATCCTGCACAACGCCTGCTTTCGCCCATTCCGGCAAGTTCACCGGCGCACCCTGGATCGCCAGCGGGTGTAGCGTGCCGTCCAGAAACATCGAATCGACAATCACACGGACATCGTGGTGATCGAACGGGATGTCGAGCTTGGGCACATAGTCTGGCGGCTCCGGCTCCCCCGTTCGCGTCCCGGTGAGCCCCAGCTTGGTCAGATAGCGATACCAGGCGTCCTGCACCACGCGCAGCGCGAGGCTCTTCTGCGAAAACAGATCGGCGACAGGAATGCCCGTGAAGATCGTTCGCTCACCGAGCACATGCTCCACGTGCTCCGCCAACACGGGCGGCAGCAGCGCCTCGCGGTAGTGCAGACGGAGCAGCTCACGCCAAAGGTCCTCTGGCCGGGTGATCAGATGCGGGCTGATCCGGAAGATGTGCGTCAGCACAAACTCCTTCGTCGCCGCCTCACCCAGCGACTGATGAACGTGCCGCGCCTGCGCCTCGAATAGCGCGGGTAGCATCTCGCTGCCCAGCTGCCTGACCACCGCATAGCTCAGTTTCGGAAACAGCTCTACAAGCCCCAGACTGACCTTGCGCGCCTGGCGCAAGTAGTCCCAAGGCAGTTCGCCCAGGGCCGTGCCACGCAACTGGAGGACCAAGGCGCGGGACGGGCCAGGCTCCCCGCATTCCCACGGCGCCCGATAGCGCTCCTCGTACTCTGCCCGGAAGGCGATGCTGTCCTCGAATGGCAATACATCGAAACCGCGCTCGCGCAGGCCAGACAAGACCTGCTCATCCAGCAACACGTCGTCCGGGTCGGTGACAATCCACAGCCGGGCGAGATCGGAGGGGAATTCTTTCAGGATGCGATCAGCCCAAGCGGTCATGCCTGTGCACCTCCCGATTGGCCGACTCTCAACATCAGCACGGCGTTGAGATCCGGCGTACAGGCTTCCGCATCCGCCAGCGCTGCCAAACGCGTCTCGTGCTCAACTTCGAGCCGTTTGCGCCGGTGCTCCCTGACCGCGGGAAGGCCTATGCGGCCTATCGCCTGGTAGCGCGCCTCAAAGGCGTAGCGCGCCCGTTCGCGCTCTTCGGCGAGCCAGGTGCGGTGCTCCTCCAGCAGTTCTGCAAACAGCCGCTCTCCTTGCACTTTGGCCGCAGCCAGCGACGTTTCGAAGCAGGCCAAGGCGTTCTCCACCTCGACCTTCGGTGCGAGCGTCACGTTCTCGGTCAGCAGCAGATCCCAGATCCGCTTGGCGGTCGGCACGAAGGTGCGACCGTCGTCAGTGACAAACACGGGCAGGAATCGCCGCCGGGAGAAGCTCTCCGAGAGATTGGATGCGCTCAGACTGATCTCCCACAGCGACCAAACACCCTGCACCGTGCCGGGCAAGCCGGTTACCGCTGCAATCGGCAACGGCTGGCCCGCCACGCAGCGCGGCAGCTCGCTGATGACTGCGCGGGCGCGTGGGTCTTCCAGCGTGACCCACTCCATCTCAGGGTTCTGTTCGGCGGTGCGCGCATCGAAGCAGACGCGGGGAGACTCGCTCCCGTCCGCCCACTTCACACGCCAGGCGTCGCCAACCTTCTCAGCTGCCCCACCTCGCGCAGGCAACCCGGCGGTGATGGCACGCTCCAACCAGTATTGCGCCGGATGATCCCGCCACTTGCGCGCATCGTCCGCCTCCAGCGTGTGGTCCTCCGTCAACAAATCGGTGTCCTTGCGACTCGCCGCCACCTTTTCCCGCACCTGGTTGATGACCGCATCGCATTCCTTGTCGATCGACGCAGGGTCTTGCAACCCGTGCACGAACAGTTCATCGAAGATCGGCTCCACCTCCACCGAGTCCATCACATCCGCCGCTTTGTCGACACCGAACTCCTGGGCGATGACAGCGAGCTTTTCCTCCAGCACCTCGCGCACCCGGTGCTCTACCGTGTCTTCCAGCACGAAGTTGATGGCCCGCACCACATGCGGCTGGCCGATACGGTCCACCCGGCCGATGCGCTGCTCCAGCCGCATCGGGTTCCACGGCATGTCGAAGTTGACGATGACATGGCAGAACTGGAGGTTCAGGCCCTCGCCGCCGGCATCGGTGGAGATCAGGATCCGGACATCTCGTGAGAAGGCCTGCTGGGCCCGGGTTCTCGCGTCCAGGTCCATCCCGCCGTTGAGCAGTGCCACGGAGAAGCCCCGGCTCTCCAGGAACTCCGCCAGCATGGCCTGGGTGGGAACGAACTCGGTAAAGACCAGCACCTTGAGCTGCGGGTCGTTCTCCTCTTGCTGGAGCTTGTAGATCAGTTCGAGCAGCGCTTCCGCCTTGGCATCCGTGCCCTGTCGCTCGGTTTCGCGGGCGAGATCCAGCAGCATCTCGACCTCCGACTTCTCCCGCTCCCACCCGCTGGCCTGCACGGCAATGTCGAGCTGGGACTGGCCGTCGAGCTCTGCCCACTCATCCGGGTCAACTGCCTCGAACAGGCTCGCCTGCGCCTGAGGCGCCTCCAGCACGGCCTGGCGCTTCTCCAGGGTGGCGCGGATGGCGGCCGTACTGGACGTCACCAGCCGCTGCATCAGGATCATCAGGAAACCGATATGCCGCTGCTTGGCGGCCATCGCCTGGTTGTAGCCGTGCCGGACGTAGTCCGTCACGGCCTCATAGAGCCTTCGCTGAGCGGCATGCCGCTCTTGCCAAGCGACCGGGTGAAGTCGTGTGGACCGGGGCTTGAACAGCGGCTGGCCCTCCGCGTCGATGGCAGCCCGCTTCTCCGTGCGGATCACGAACGGGCGCACCCGGTCGCGGTCGATGCTGGCCTCAGAAGGAAAGGCCTCACGGTCCAGCAACTGCATCAACCGCATGAACTGGTCGGTCTTGCCCTGATGCGGCGTCGCGGATAGCAACAGCAAGTAGGGAGCGGCCTCGGCCAAGGCGGCACCGAGCTTGTAGCGGGCAACCTGCTCAGTACTGCCGCCGAGGCGGTGTGCCTCGTCGATGATCACCAAATCCCAGCCTGCCGAGATCAGATCCTCGAAGCGCTCCCGGTTGTAGGTAGCGAGTTGCTCCAGGCTCCAGCCGCGCCGGCCTTCGATGGGTTTGACCGAGTCGAGCGAGACGATCACCTGCTCATACATGCGCCAGAGGTTGTCGTCGCCCCCAGAAGCCGAGAGATCGCCGTTGTCACGCCACTGGCGAAACGCCGCCAGCTCGGACGCTTCAATGAAGCGGAAGTGCTCACCGAAATGCAGCCGCATCTCCGCCTGCCACTGGCGCACCAGACCTTTCGGCGCCACCACCAGCACACGCCGCACCATGCCGCGCAGTTTGAGCTCGCGCAGAATCAAGCCCGCTTCGATGGTCTTGCCCAGCCCCACCTCGTCCGCCAGCAGGTAGCGGATGCGATCGCGGCTCATGGCCCGGTTCAGCGCGTAGAGCTGGTGCGGCAGCGGCACCACGCTCGACTGGATCGGCGCCAGCAGCAGGTTGTCCTCCAGCGCGTCGAGCAGCTTGGCCGCCGAGACTGCGTGCAGGATCTGCTCCACGGTGGGACGCACGGCAGTCAGATCGCCGAGATCCTGGGCCCGCGCGCGCACCACCGCCTCCTTGGCCGGCAGCCAGACGCGATAGGCGACCTCCCCCCACACGTCCTGGCGGTCGATCACCCGGCAGGGGGACGCCTGCCGGGCATGCCAGCACCAGTCGCCGATGGCGAAGCCGGGGGCGCCATTCGTCACGCACCAGCCTCCGTACGCGTCAGCGCCTGGTCATACCAGAGCAGCAGCTTCTCGTCTTCCTGCAGCGCCTCGTCTGGGATCTTCTGGGCGACCTTGATGATGGTCTGGTAGTCCTTCCTGCTCCACGCGTCCTTGAAGCCGGCGCGCAGCACTTCCAGTCGGAACTCCTTGAGCTTGCGGCCGCTGTGTTGCTGGTACTGCTCGAACTCCTTCAGCAGTGCCTTTTCGCGCTTCTTCTCCAGATCCTGCGCCTTGTTCGGATCCGGCACGTACCAGCGATCCTTGGCCTTGGTGATCAGGCGTGGGTCGCTCTTCTCCAGCCCGCGCAGCTCTTTAAAGTTGGACGAAAGGTAAGCGTGGATCTGGCTCGGGACTTCCCCCGATCCGTCGTACTTCAGGAAGTTGTTCTCCAAGAGCGCCATCAGCTCCGGCTTGGCCTCATGCTTCTTCCAGCCGGCGCCGAGTTGGGTGGTGAACTCAGGGTGAATCTCTTGGTACGTCGAAGGACGTCTTTTCAGGAAGTCAGTCAGCCAGTCGATGGCGCTGCGCTCGTCGGAAACGAACAGCTCCATCTGCGGCGCCTGGGCCGCCTGCGCGCGCTTCTTGTCGTATTCGGTAACCTGCTCGGGAAGGAACATCATGCCGTCGCGCTCGGGAAAGCGGCTCCGCAGCCCGCTCAGAAACTCGTCCGAAGACAGGGGCACCGGCGCATCGTGGCGCACGAACCACGCCACCAGGCGGTCGTAGATGCGGCGCGGGTCGCGCTCGACGATGAACTCCAACTCACCGTTCTTGGTCTTGGCCACCGGGAGATACCGCAGGTGCGTCTGCACAAAATCCCAGGCCGAGGCTTCGGACGCGCCGCGCTCGGCAAAGCGCTGCTCCAGCCCGCCGTTGGGCTTGTAGGCGGAGATCACCAGGTCTTGCTTCACGGCTGTCGTGGACGTCACCTGCCGATAGCTGCCTTGCACCTTGTCCAGGGCAGTGACCTCGGCCACAACAAAGCCCGCCTGCTGCAAGGCCACCTGAATCGCGTTCCAAACCGCCGCCTTGCTGTTGGAGAACACCACGGTCATCCAGCGGCCGGGTTTGAGCACGCGGTGGTATTCGGCGAAGCAGCGCTGCATGAGGTGCTGATATTCGGGGAGCGCCTTGTGCTTGAACTTGTCGATGATGGCTTCGGGCTGGGCGTCGGTCACCACGCCGTGCCATGACTCGACCAGGAAGTTGAGATCGGCGTAGTAGATGTTCTCGCCAAACGGCGGGTCGGTGAAGATGTAATCCACCGAATCGTCGGGCAGCGACAGCCGGGCAGCCGTGCCGGTGCTGATCGCCGTCTGGCCAGCGCCGACTTTTAGCGAGCGGAAGGTTTTGACCAGTTGATTCAGCTTACTTGCAAAACGATAGGAAACCGATATTTCGGCTATTTGCGATGGAACGTAATAAACACCAGTCAGTATTTGATTGGATTGAGAGGTTTGATTTGCGCGGTATCGGTTGAGCACGGACATGGGGCCTATCCCTTGCTCCACCATGAACAGCAAGAACGCCCGGATGCGCGCATCGGGATGCGCCTTTGCCTTTTCCCATAGCTTGCCCATGGCCTGCGCGGCGCGGGGCAGGAAGAAGTGGTGGATGTGGGTGAAACCCTTGGGCGCAATTCGCGACCCGTGATACATGTCCTCAATGGGGAAGCGACTGGTCGGTACGGCGGCCGGTAGCGGCATTGATTCGATCTTGGCGATCGCGGCCAGATCTTGGGCATCTGGCGCCTTCTCGTAGCGTGTCTTCCCAACCGTGTAGATGAGCAGAGACGGCTTGAACTTCACCCTTTGCCACGGCTCGCCGGTGGCCGGATCGAGTCGGTTCTCCAGAACCCGCTCCAGACGATCCTTGTTGAGTTCAGCACTGCAATGGGGACACGGGAAGGTGTCATGAACCCGCTTGCTGTCCTGGTCGAGGGCTTCATCAAGGAAGTTGACCTCGCCCGCGCATTCCGGGCAGGTGAAGACTTCGCTCCAAACGGTGTATTCAATTCGCCCCTTGGTCTTGCCGTCCGAGTGCAGGGTCTCGTACATCCAGCCGATTTCGGCTTCCAGCTCATCGAGCAGTTGCTTGCCTGCCCTGGCGAAGGCGTCCACATCGAACGGCAGGTTGTAGTTGGCCGCGATGAAGGTGGCAGCAGGCGACAGGTCATTGAGGATGACGCGGCGTGCGCCCCACTGGGGGGCCGGTCGGCCTTGCTGTTTCCACTCGGCTTCCAGGGCGCGGCGGTAATCCGCCGGCGCGAGGCCGCACCACTGCGCCGCCACCCCCGTCATGCCCGAGCCGGCGAAGCCGTCGAGCACCAGGTCGCCGGGCTTGGTGTAGTGCAGGATCGAGGGCACGATGGCCAGATGCGGCACCTTGGTGTGATAGGAATGCGCCTTGTAGATCGGGTCGGTCTTGCCCACCGACACATCGATGGCGAGCGGCTCGCGCCGGTAGGGTTCGTTCGGGTCGTAGGGCTTGCCGTAGTGCTTGACGAAGTCCGCGAGCCACGGGTTCGGGCAGGCGGTGTAGTACGGCGGATCGGACATGGCGAGGATGGCATCATCCGTTCCCTGCGGAAAACCTTCCTGCTTGCGGAATTCCGGGTCCTTCAGCTTTTCGGCGAGCAGCTTGAGAAAGTGATCACGGCGCGCTTGGTCGCTCGGAAAGGTTTGTCCCAGGCACTCCACCGGGTCTTCGTCGTTGGTGATGTCCTTGAACAAGGTGCTCATTCTTTTTCCTCGGCTCGGTTGGCCTGAATCAGTGAATTCGCAGACTGCTTGACTGCACCACTGAGGTTGTCGATGGATTTTCTGACTCGCTGCAGTTCGTCCACTACTGGATGGTAGGGAACGCTGGTGCCGATGTAGGGCTGCAGATCAACATGCGTTTTTTCGCTGTACTTGCTCTTGCCGTGCCAGTATTCGGCCGAGACAACAAAGGTGAGCGGACAGACTACAGGATCGGCGTCCTCCGCGAAGATCTTGAATCCCATACCGAGATCGAAGAGCAGTTCCGACATCGGCGGAAGACAGTCGATCGGCTTGGTAAACGCAGAATGCTCGGCCAGATTGCGCGCCTTCGACCGCTCCCCGAACTGGTAGAAGTCCCGGTCGATATGCAATCGAAGGTTCTCCGCTGGCGAGCGGCCGACGTTCCTGATAAGCAGCTGCAACACCGGTGTCCCGAGACGAACCTGTACCGTCACGCAGACATAGGGCCGATTCTGGTCAGCCATCTGGTCGCGCATTGCTGCAACGGCCGCACGGTTTGCGCGCAGGATGAAGAACGTCAGGCCAGCGAATATCGCGGTCAATAGGACGTTCGCGAGCGTCAGCCATTCGGACAAGTTGGCGGGCATCGTTATCTGGCTCCCATCAATTACCGGGCTTATCTTCGCCGCGCATCAGTCGATGACAAACCGCAACTTGCCGGCATCCTTGCCCTTGCAGCGCTCGCTCAGGAACGACTCGAAACGCTTGCGCAGATCCTCGGGCGTCGCAGGGGATCCACCAGCGAGCAGCGCCCTCTTGATGTCGTCGCCGGTGACCACGATCTTTTCGAGGCCGGACAGCGCTTCCTGAACCGCTGCGACGAACTCGGGCGTGACCGGATCCGGCAAGGCTTTCGACGCAAGGAAGCCCTTGATCAGGTCACGCTGCGAAGGTTTCAGCAGTTCGAAGTTCGCTTGAATGATCGGGTCATCTAGGTTGTCCAGTAGGGTTCGCTGCCACCCTTCCAGGAGACGATCGAGTTCGTCGTCCAGGGCCTTGAGCACGTTGGCGGCCGGCAGCAGGTCGCCCTGTTCGTTGGCGGGGCGAAAACCGCAGTGCGGGCATACCGGGCTTGTTTCCAGCTCCCTTTCCACCAGGGATGCGCAGCTCTTGAGCTTGTCCAGTCTGTCTTCGAAGGTGGTGAGCTGGCCGGTGGGCATGAGGGAGATGCCAGCCAAGGCGCGCAGGGTCACCATGCGCAGATCCTTGCGCAGAGCGGACTTGGTCTTGTCCTCTGCCACGCCGAGCCGGGCCTTGCTGTGTTGCGCCACGTAGGCGGTGATGTAGTCCTTCTTCAACGTGGCCAGACGCTGGCGGTATTCAGCGGCATGCTGCGCACTGCGGTCCTCGGCGAGCTTGTCGAGAATGTCCTTGCGGGCAGCCTGTGCCTGCTGTACCCAGGGATGATCGCCGGGCAGCACCATTTCGGCTTGGGAGAGGTAGGCGGCAACATTGCCCAGCTCGGCAACCAGGTCACGCAGTCTCTCCACTGCGGCAAGCGCATCGAGGTTCTTCTTCTGTGTCTCGATGTCGTCCTGGGTGATGCGCAGATTCTTGAGCTTGCCGATAGTGTTGTAGGGCGACAGCCCTTCCAGGAAGCCCTTGAGTGCTTCCAGCCTCTGTTGTCTGTCGCGCAGCTCTTCTTCGCGCAGCAGGGATTGACCCCAGAAGCTGAGGCGATTCCGCAGGTCGGTGCCGACGGTCAGTACACGGTTGACCAGCTTGGCGACCGCATCCAGCAGCTCCTTGACGGGCTCCTCCTTGCCCTGAGTCGCCATCTGAGCCAGGCCACTGGGCAAGCCGAGCAGCGCGAACAGCGAGCGCAGGACGGCGACATTGATTTCCTTGGGCGGTTCGATGTGCTTGAACTGGATCAGGTCGTCCAAGGATCGTTCGGCCAGGAGCGGCAGCTTGCCGGCGTCGATCTTGTCGCCGGTAATCGCCAGCACGATGTCTCCCGAGTAGATCAGGCTGCCCAGCACCGCCACCAGCAGGTCGGGCTCCAGGCGGAAGCGCACGGGCGCGAAGTACTCGATGTCGGTGGGGCCGCTGATGAGTTCGCTGCGGTTGAGGACCTGCCCATGGCCTTTTGCCTGCAGCCGGTTCAGCACATCCTGGGCGTACCTGGAGCGCGTGGGCTCGATGCGGTCGCCGTCGAGCATCTCCAGCGCATCCAGGATGGCAATTGCATCCTTGGTGCGCGTGCCGCCCGCCAGCGCTTTCAGAGCATTGGTAATGAGCTGCTTGCGGTTGGATTCGGTGACCAACACCGAGAAGGTCGGGTATTCCGGTGCCAGATCCGCGAAGTGGGTGCCAAGGGCCAGGCCGGAGGTCACATTGACGATGTCGCGGAAGTTGGCGCGCTCGTCCGGGCCCAAGCGCAGCTTGTCGCGCATGGACACGCCCTTGGCCCATTCCTGCAAGGTTTTGGTCTTGCCCTGGTAGGTGACCTCGAAGGCCGTCATCTGCTTGTCCTGCAGCCACTTGCTCATGTCGCGCAGGGCGTCCTTGGCCTTGTCCAGGTAGACGGCCTTGGCCGCGCCGCTGGCCGTAGAAGCAAGCTCCTGGGCGGCGGCGTAGAACGCCAGGTGGCGCTTGATGGCGTCATCCAGTCCCTTCAAGCGGAAGAACACCTCGTCCGGCTTGTTGTCGTCGCGGAAGCGCGGCGGCTCGAACGGTTGGATGAAGTAGATGTAGAAGTCGCGCTCCGGCTGGGCGGTCGGCCGGTCGTTAGGCGCACCGAGGAACAGGTACCCGTTGCGTTCCACACGGCGGTCCTGCCATTCGACCGGGTGCTGCCAGATCTTGTAGCCGGCGACATAGGCATGCTCATCGGTGCATTCCATGAGCTGCATAAGGGCGCTGTAGTAGGCGCGGTCCAGGGCATCGTCGGACAGCGCCTCGGCGCGCTTCTCGATCTGGGCGTCGTAGTCGACGTCCTTTTTGAGGTCGAGGTAGTACTGCTCGGTGTCGGACGCCTTGGAGATGAACTGGCCGTTGACCGTCTTGATGATCTCGCGCAGGGTCGTCTGCACCGCCGTCAGCAGGTCGTCGGCGGGCTCGCCACCCATGTCCTCGATACCGGGCTGATACAGGCAAAGCGTGTCGCGCAGTTCCTCGGCCGTGGGCCCCACCGGCACGTAGATGTCGCCACCCGTGGTCAGGCGGTGTACGGACAACCCCTTGATCAGTCGCACGGCCATCGCTTTGTAGGCCGGGCGCGCGAACGCCTTTTGCACCCGCTCACCCAGCACTTCGGCCACCCTCAACACTGGGCCGATGTTGGGGTCCGAGCGCAAGACGGAGTTCGAGGTGACGGTGTCCCAGAACTTGTCGAAGCCAATCAGGCCGGGGCGATCGGTCGGCACCTCGTCGCCCAGGATGGCCTGAATTTGGTCGCGCAGGGTGACCAGCGCGCCGCGCTTCTCGGTGAAGATCAACCGTTCGAAGGTGCCGATGTAATCCGGGTGCACGGGGAACAGGCGGACGTACTCATCCATCCGCTCGTTCATGTTGCTGTAGAACTTGGCGAAGGGCGTGAGGTAGGTACGGATCTTGTGCTGCTGGTCAGCCGTCTTCTTGAGCAGACGCTCCGCCACCACAAAGCTCACGTCCTGGCGGGCCAGCAGCACCTGGGTGAAACGCTCGTTCACGCGGCGCAGGCTGTCGGCTACATGTTGAAAGCGACTGCTGTCGAAGATGGCCTCCTGCACACCGGCCACGAAGCGGAAACGCAGGTGCTTGGTGACCTCGCCGATCTCGCGCAGGAAGGACAGATCCAGCACCAGGTCGTGGTCCTTGCGGGAGCGCAGGAACTCGAGGAATTCGTCGACGACGAGCAGGACACCGTGGTTGGGGTGTACCTCGTCGAACGCGGCCATCATTTCTTCAAAGGCCGCTTTGTTGTTCACCACCTTGTCCGCCGGCGGGAACGTGTAGCTGACGCCCTGGTTCTCCAGAAAGATTTCGAGCTCCTGCGTGATGATGTCGCGCAGAGACATCTGGCTGGAGATCTCGATGCGGTGCACCTTGAACTTGCCGGCGATACTGCCAGCGGCATCCGCGACCTTGGGGTGGTGAATCATGGGGACGTAGGCCGCATCTTCAGCGATCAACGACAGCACCGACATCAAGTGCGACTTACCGGTGCCGTAGTTGCCGACCACGAGCACGCCTTTGTGGTCGACCGACTCGTCGAACGACAGCTGCGGGATCATCTGCTTGGCAATCCGCTCGGCCATGTCATCGGAAATGACATAGGTGGCGACGAGCTTCTTGGCCTCAGCGGGCCGGTTCGCGTCGAGCAACTGAATGACCGACTCGATCGGCTCGAACTGAATGAGATCTCCGTAGCGCATGCGTTTTCCCCTTTACCCAATCGTCTCAATTTCGAACGGAACCACGCCATCCAGGCCGTAGTCCTGATATTCCGGATGCCCCATCTCGGCATAGCTCAACCGACCGTCGCGCACTTCTCCTGGCCACACTGCTACAACCCGCCGGGCGTGGGCGTGGCGCTTGAGCAGGTCCAGCGGATCGAGCCTGAGCGACTGGTCGAACAGCAGCTCGATGTTGTCGAGCAGGACCAGATCGCCATTCGCGTACTCGTCGGCCAGTTCCCGCATGACGACGTTGGCCTGAAGTGCTCGCTGCCGCTGGGGCATGGCGGCGAGACGCCCTCCCAGCACGGCTCCGACATTCATTACCTTCATACCGCGCCGATTGGCCAGCTCGGCCAGCAGTGCGCTCTTGCCGCAGCCAGGGCGACCGACAAGCAGGATCAGCTTGCTGTGCAGGGCCGCGATCTCGTCTACCAGACGGTCCAGTCGTGTGAGCATCGGGCAGCCCTTTACCCATTTCCGCCATGAGGGCCGCCAGGACCATCATCGCCCTGGGCTTCCGCCGTCTGCCTCTTGATCCACTGGTCGATTTCCTGGCGCCGGAATCGCCACGTGCCACCAACTTTGAATGCGGGGATCTTCTTAGCCGCCGCCAAGCGATAGACCGTGCGCTTGCCCACCTTGAGGTAGGCAGCCACTTCATCGAGCGTGAATATCTCTCCAGTGTCGTCTTTCATCGCTTCCTCACCCGGTATCGGGACAGCGGCCGGTGATGATGGTAATCTTGGCAAGCATACGGCAAACTTGTCTATGTTTGAACAGCCAGTCGGCAGGAGGGGGGATGATCGACCCGGCAAGCCAAGCCCAACTGAAGGAGGCCATCGCGGACTGCATCGGCACCGATCAAGGGGTGCTGGATGCGCTGCGGGAGGAGATCCGCCCTCTGAAGAGCGCCACACGCCGCATTCAGCCGCGCGCCACGACGTCGATCTCGCTGGTCGGCACCGATGGCGGGAACAACCAGCTTCAGTTCGACCCCTTCCTGATCCAGCTGGTCCGCGTGGTGGACAGCAGCAACAACGAGTACTGCCTGGAGGCGGTCTCGCCCACAACCCCCGTCCAGAAGCTCAACGAGCGTCAGTTCGCTGCGGACGGGTCGGCGCGGACGGCACTGGGCGAGATGATGGCCTTTCTGGGTGTGGACAGCCTGCCGGCGCTCTCCCACATGATTCGGCCAACCGATAAGGGGAAGCCGGTTTCACCGAGCTGGGTGCAGGTCTACCGGGAGCTGGTCGAGTGGGCCATCTTGTTCAAAATCCTTGGAAAGGACTACGGCACCGACACACTCATCATTTGCGACGGGCTACTGCGCAGCAAGGTCTTCGCCAAGGACCTGTTCCAGCGACTGCTCCAGGGCATGAAGGACCGCATCAATGCGCAGTGGAGCAAGAGCCGTCGTCGGGTGTACCTGGCTGGCGTGGCCAAACACAGCAAGGTGCTTTCACGGTATCGCCTCGCCATGGCCCTGGAAGGCGTTCTTCAGACCGACTACCCGGCCTACGTGGAGGTGCCGCGCGAGGTAGAAGAGAAGGCCTACGTTTGGTCGGAGTTCGCGCGAGGCGACGACCGCACCGACGAAGGTGGGGAGATCAACAAGTTCGTCGGCGGCAAGATGTTCCTGGTGAAGTTCGGCTCGCACCGCCGCGATCCGGTGTGGCCGGTGGACATCTTTGAGCCGCAAGCTGGAGAGTCTCAGACCATCCTCGGCTCGATGCTCGCCGATGCCATCAACGGTTTCCCGGTTCCGCACTACCCGCGTTGCCTGCAGAAGGCGCACGAAAACGCAGCCCTGGTCGATTTCGATTTCGACATTCTGCAGGACTTCATTTACGAAGGTGTGCGATCGAGTCTCGGCGGCGACGCGGGGACCTTGGATGCCTTTCAGCTTCAAGATGCAGATCCAGCACAACGCCGGTACGGATAAGGGAGCACAGCATGGCAGAAATCCAACTCTTCCCCAGGGAGCAGGTTGTCGGCATCTTCCGGGGCTTCCAGCAAGGGGGCATGGAGTTCCATGCGGACCTGGTCCTGCCATATCGGAACGAGTTCCAGAACATCCCGATGCACGGACAATTCCTTCTCGTCCAGTTGGAGACACCGGATGAGGCGGTGTTGGGCCGCATCGCGTCCTTCTCCTCGGAGGGCAAGTTGTCCTTCGGCTCCGGCGAGGAGTTCAATATTCGTGCAGTCCGCGAGGAACGGCCTATTCCCGAGGACCTGCGCGAGCAGTACTTGAAGTACCGGGTGAACATCCGAGTTCTTGGCGTACTGCGGCGAAATGGCAAAGGGCTGACATTCGTTCCCTCGCATCGCCGTCTCCCCCATGTTGGCAGCAAGGTGGCGTTTCCGAGCCATGAAGTGCTGCGGGAGATCGCAGGGCACAACATCGATGGAGCACCCATCGGCCATCTGGCCTTCGGTGAGTACATCTACGCTGCGGGAAGCACGTCATTTGAGTCGCAAGAATGGATGCAGGTGGTCGACCCTGAGGTTCTGGTTCGCTTCCCGATCGAGTCCCTGGTATCTCGCCGCAGTTTCATATTTGCCCGTGCGGGCTTTGGCAAGTCCAATCTCAACAAACTGCTCTTCTCGAAGCTCTACGAGACCACGCCCTTCGTCACGAAGCGGGCCGGCAAGCAGGTCCCAGTGGGCACGGTGATCTTCGACCCCGATGGCGAGTATTTCTGGCCTGACGACAAGGGCCGTCCAGGGCTGTGCGATGTCCCAGCCCTGGAGGACAAGGTCGTAGTCTTCACCGACAGGAAAAACCCAAGCCCCTTCTATCAATCGTTCGTTGCCGGCGGCATCAAGCTCGATATTCGCCGTCTCCGCCCAGGGGATGTGATCTCCATCGCGCTCGGAGCAGAACGTCAGGAGCAGCAGAACGTTCGGAAGCTTCGCGGGCTGCCGCAAGATCGGTGGGAGTCGTTGGTCAATCTGATCGATACCAACGGCAACACCACGCCACTTGACGATGTCTGCCGACTGCTCGACCTCGACCCCCAACGACAGGAAGCAGAAGCGCTGGCCGCCAGGGGCAACATGACAGCGATCGTGAAGATGCTGCATGACAAGAGCAGCCAGCTCATGGACATGCTGGTTCACGCTCTCTCCGAGGGGAAGCTGTGCGTCATCGACGTTTCCCAGATGCGCGGCGGCCAGTCGCTAGTACTCTCGGGCCTGATCTTGCGCCGGATCTTCGACCGGAACCAACAGGAATTCACAGCAGCCGATCCAAAGACGATCCCGACGATCGCGGTTGTCGAAGAAGCCCAGTCGGTGCTGAACGAAAACGCACCGGCTGCCGAGCCGTACGTCGCCTGGGTGAAGGAAGGGCGTAAGTACGATCTGGGCGCGCTGCTGATCACCCAACAGCCGGGCAGCATTCCTGTCGAGATCCTAAGCCAAGGCGACAACTGGTTCATCTTCCACCTGTTGTCGGCGGCGGACCTGACATCCCTGAAACGAGCCAACGCCCATTTCAGTGACGACTTGTTGAGCTCGCTGCTCAACGAGCCCATTCCGGGCCAGGGTGTGTTTTGGAGCTCGGTGGGAGGCAAGCCCTATCCAGTCAGCCTTCGCGCCCTGTCGTTCGAAAAGATGTTCTCGATGCGGGACCATGACTACAACCAGTCAGCCGGTCACACCTACGCACAAACACTGCGCAACACCTTCGCCGGGATGCGGCAGATCGCGACGACGACCCGCGTCCCCGAAGCCCCGAGCGCAGGCACTTTGTTTCCCGAAGAAGCAGAGACCGAAGAAGCCGAGCCGGTGGACGTCATGGCAAACATCGAGCAGCGGGCCATCGACGCCCTGCGAGCCGATGCCAAGCTGATCGCAAAAATCGAATCTACCGATGGAGCCGCATGGGGCTCGATCAAGGCGTTCTTCCTCGATCAACTGCCGGAGCATCTGGATGACAGGGATACCTTAGCCTTCCGGCTGGTGAAGAAGGCGCTTGACCATTTCTATGGCCCACAAGACCAGGGGTGGGAGCAATACCGCCATCCGACCCGCAACACCGCCTACGTCAGAAAGAGGAGCTAGGCAGTGTCCACCGCACAAACGGCTCTGAACGGAATTTGCCCCTACTTCACAATGTTCCCGCTCGACTTTCCGCTCAACATCCTGAAGCGGAGAGCACAGGCAGGTGATGTAGTGCTTGATCCTTTCTGCGGCCGGGGCACCACCAATTTCGCTGCACGACTTGTCGGCCTCCGTTCCCTTGGGGTGGACTCCAGTCCGGTTGCTGCAGCCATCACGGCCTCCAAACTCGCAACGACCACCGTTGATGACATCCTTGCCGAGGCACGCAGCATTCTGACCGAACGTGAAGCGCGCCACATCCCGACCAGCGAGTTCTGGCAATGGGCGTTTCACCCGACCGTGCTGGACGCGCTGTGTCGATTCCGGGAGGCATTCCTGGAGGACTGCACTACGGATGCCCGCATCGCGCTCCGCGGCATCGTCCTGGGTGCGCTGCATGGCCCTAAGCAGAAGACCTTCCCGAGCTACTTCTCCAACCAATGCCCCCGCACCTACGCCCCCAAGCCTGCCTATGCGACACGCTTCTGGCAGGGGCGAGGGCTTGTGCCTGAGCCCATCGATGTCTTGGCCGTGATTGAACGGCGGGCGAAGCGCTACTATGGAACGTCTTCCGACATTACGGGAGCCGTGCGATTGGCGGACAGCCGGGAGGCCGATGCGCTCCAGCCAGATACACCGGAAACTCGGTTCGACTGGGTGATCACCTCGCCCCCGTACTACGGCATGCGGACCTACATCCCCGATCAGTGGCTCCGCAACTGGTTCGTGGGTGGCCCCGACGCTGTCGACTACACCAATCGCGCCCAGGTCGTTCATTCAAGCCCTGAGGACTTCGCAGCCGACCTGCGCCAGGTATGGCGCAACGCGGAGAACGTATGCGCGGAAGATGCCAAGATGGTCATCCGGTTCGGCGGCATCACAGACAGGCGCGCCGACCCGCTCGACCTCATCAAGAGCTCCCTCAGTAACAGCGGCTGGCGTATCACCACCATCAGGGAGGCTGGGTCTGCCACAGAGGGCAAGCGCCAGGCGGATGCCTTCCTGCGCACCAAGTCCAAGCCGATGGTCGAGTACGACGTTTGGGCGACCAGGCAATAGCCAGGGACGCCGGTTCAATTCCTGATTCGGGAATCGAACTGGTAGCCGATTTGAGGGTCACTTGGCGGATGCCGACGCTGGCGGAAGCTGTTTGGATTGCTCGCAGTAGGGGGCTGGATTCCGCGCCTTTCCGCAGGAGTTCGCAGCGGCTCTAAGGCGCTGAGTTATATAGGTTTGGCGCAGGCTGCCGCCCCACCGATTCCCCGCAGGAGTCCGAACCATTCCGCACGAACCCGCAGGAACCCTCGCCAGCCCGCACGGTCTGATGGCAGGTCCTTGATTTTGAACAACCTGCTTGACCAGTCCGCACTTGCGGACTGCGGACTTTCGGTATGCCGGCAATCCGCTTGTAACCGTGGTCGGATGCCGCCGTGTTTCGAAACGTCGGTACTTGTCGACATCTACCGACGAAACGGAACAAGTGCCGACGCGGGAAGACCTTTCTGGATTGCCACTACCATCCACGCCGGCAGGTGAGTCCTGGTTTCGAGCACGGCGTTCCAGTCATCCCGCCCGATGCGCCCAACCAACTTGCCGACCGTGGTTTCGGCGAGGTCCGGGCCAAGCCATTCAAGGGCTCTGACGACATCACCGGCGAGACTATCGCCCAGCACCAACATCCACCTGGGGGCACGGCGGATCTCGATGACCTGCTTGCCGAGATTGAGCGTCCGCGCGCGGCCGTCGGTCAGGTAGATCTGTCGGACGGGGACCTGCGTGGTCAGCCCCAGGGCACTGGCCGCAGCCGCGCCATGACGGACGATGGCGTGCCCCGTGATGCGCGCGAGGGACTGGACCAGTTTGTCGGCGGGCGGCGGGACTGGACCGAAGCGGCTGGCCGTCACGGCGACGTACATGCCGCGCGCCACGCGCCTCAAACGCCCATGCCGTGCCAAGCGAACCAACTGCCGCGACGCTTGATCGCGATTGACCAAGTGCTCCAGGTCCAGGCTCCTGAGCAAGGCGCCCTCCGGCTGCGCATCGATCCAGCGGCTGACGATCTCAGTTTGTTTGGCCATGGGCAACGACCGCAGACTGGCTGGTTGATATCTGCAGGCACGACTCCTCGTAGGCTTCGATGTCGACTTGGCGGTAAATCACCCGACCACAGAGTTTCAGGAATTTCGGCCCAATTCCCACGCTACGCCAGCGTTCGAGGGTGGCTTCGCTGATACTCCAGCGGGCGGCCAGTTGTTTTTGATTGAGGTGAACGACGTCCATCTTGGTCTCCTTCCGCATGAGTTGGCAGGAGTCCATGAAGGCGCTGTTCGGTCCGCCAGCCAAGTCAATTCAGAAGACGCGCGGTTACTACGGGAGATCGTTCAGCTCGTAGCTGGTACTGCGCCCGCCCGCATTCGATTTCCGCAGCACGCCGCGCGCGAGCAGGTCGTTGATGTCGCGCAGCGCCGTGTCTGGCGAGCACTTGGCGATCGCCGCCCACTTGCTGCTGGTGAGCTTACCTTCAAAGCCATCGAGTAGCCGGTTGAGCAATTTCACCTGTCGCTCGTTCAAAGGTGTGGCTGCCCAGTGCTGCCAGAAGCGTGCCTTGGTCAGCACGGCATCGAGGGTGTGCTGCGCCTGATCGACGGCGCGATGCAGGGTGTCGAGGAACCAGGCCAGCCACTCGGTGACGTCCATGGACCGCTTCTGGGTGCGCTCCAGAATATCGTAGTAGGCCTTGCGCTCCCGCTGGATCTGCGCCGACAGGCTGTAGAAGCGCTGCGGGCTGCCGTCGGCGCGCGCCAACAGCAGGTCGCCGATGGCCCGGGCGATACGGCCGTTGCCGTCGTCGAACGGGTGCAAGGTCACGAACCACAGATGGGCAAGCCCCGCCTTGACGAGCGGTGGCTCACCCGAGTCCGCATTGACCCATTCGAGGAAACGACCTGTCTCGGTCTCCAGTCGATCGGCGGGCGGCGCCTCGAAATGCACGCGCTGGCGGCCGATGGGGCCGGAGACCACCTGCATGGGGCCACTGGCGTCGTCGCGCCAACTGCCGACCTTGATCCTGGACAGGCCGGAGTAACCAGTGGGAAAGAGCGCCGCGTGCCAGCCGAACAACCGCTCGCGGGTCACCGGCGCCGCGCAGTTGACCGTGGCGTCGAGCACCATCTCCACCACGCCTTCGACATGACGATCGACTGGAGCCAACGCCCCGATGTCGACGCCCAGCCGGCGAGCGATGCTTGAGCGCACGGACTCGACGTTGAGCTGCTCGCCCTCGATTTCGCTGGTCTTGACCACGTCTTCGGTGAGCGCCGCCAGGCTGGCCTGATCGCGCAGCGCCATGCCCACGTCGGCCAGACGCCCCAGCAAGAGCCCTTGAGCACGACTCACATCCGCCATAGGGCCAGCGAGCGCCGCCAGGTCGAAGCGCCAGTCCGGCCAGTCACTGGCCTGCCAGATGTACTTGTAATCGCCGCTGTTCATGCGGAGATTATGGGCTTCATTCTCCGCATGCGCAAGTTATTCACCGCATATAATGCGGCGATAGAAGGTGCGATTCCCCGCACCCCGGGCTGCCTTACCCCGGAATGGGTGTGAATGGGTGTGCTCTTGGTCGGGGGGACGGACGCGGGTTCAATTCCCGATTCCGGAATCGAACCGGACCAGAGAAGCATACGAATTTGAACGGCCATATCGGTGACCGATCCACGGGAAAAACCGCTTGATCGTCCGCTGCCTCTGGCCTGTCAACCCCCGCTTTTCGCAGCAGCCAGCAGGACTTATCAACTTGCCGGAACGCCGGTATCGCGTACTTTCAACGGTCGTTTGGCGCGGGCTGCCGCCCCACCACCACGTTCCATCGACAGAATAGCACTAACCTGCTGTTCTGTCGATGATTTTGGTGCTTTTGGTCGATGGCAAATCGACCCCTTTTTTGGTTCCAGACAGGTATCAAAAAAGGTATCAAAAGTGCCCAAGCCGCTCCTGTTGCGCCGCCCGTCGGGGTTCTACGTCCGTTTCTACGTGCCCGCCCGTTGGCGGGCCTCCCTGGGCCTGGGGCGCTACCTGGTGCGCAGCCTGGCCGGCTTCGATGCCGACAGTGCAAGGCTGGAAGCCGCTCGCCTCGGCTATGCTCTGGGCCAGTGGTTCAGTGCAGCGAAACAGGGGGCGGGCGTGTCGTTCACGAAAAGCAAGGATGAGCTGGACGACTACCTGCGCAGCCTTCGGCGTCTGGAAGTGACCACGCCTGAGGGTTACCACTTCAAGACAGACGGCAGCGAACACGAAGCCCGCGAACTGCGCCACATGCTGGCCGATCTACGCGCCAATCGCGCTGCCCAAAGTTACGCGGTTGCACCACCGCCCCCAGCACCGGAATCATCTAAACCGCTGCTGTCCGAACGCATCGATTTGTTCCTCACCCAGTTCAAGGCAAGGAAGGTCTCCGCCGGCAACGTGCTGGACACGGCCTACACGTTGCGCTTGCTGTTGGGCTTGGTCGGTGACAAACCGCTGGCCGAGGTGGCCGCGCCTGACATGGACATCCTCATGGATGCCTTGGCGAACCTGCCACCCAATGCCAGCAAAGATCGTGTGTTGCGGGATTTGTCCCCGCAAGAAGTCATCGCCAAGGCCAAACGCGAAGGCATCGAACCGATTGCGTTTCGGACACGGGAGAAACATCTGGATCGCCTGCGGGCCTTCTTCAACTGGGCGATTGAGCGCGAAGACATCAAGCGCAACCCGGCGGCATCGCTTCATTTCCTCAGCCGAGAGCAAGAGGAAACCCGCGATCGTCGTGCGTTCACCCCCGAAGAACTGGCCATCATCTTCGATCCCGACCGCCGTGCCGAACACTGCACCACGCCGGCTCAGTGGTGGTGCCCGCTGGTGGCTTTGTTCACTGGCGCGCGCGTGGCTGAGGTGGCTTTGCTGCGGGTGAGTGACCTGGTGCAGGTTGATGGCGCTTACGGCTTTCAGTTTCACTGGAAGGTCAAGAACGCCAACTCCCGGCGGTTCGTGCCACTCCACATTGAGTTGCTGCGCGTCGGTATCACCGAATACCGGCGTTTGGTGGAACAAGCGCTTGGCCCAGAAGCGCCACTGTTTCCATCACTGTCCGCCGATCCCGTGGACGCCCTGGGCGATTGGTTCAATCGCACCTACCTGCGCAAGGTGTGTGGCCTGACGGATCCCAAACTGGTCTATTACTGCTTCCGGCATACCTTCGCCACGCTGGCCGACCGGGCGGGCATCATCGACGCGCGCATCGCCGAAATCACCGGCCACAGCGCACGCGGTTCCATCCTGCGCTGGCACTACATCGACCCCGGCACGGTGCGGCAGAAGTGTGAGACCCTGCGGGCTGTGCAGCCCTCCATGCCTCCATCCGCGCATTATCCCAAGGCGCTGTTTGTGGATTACTTGAACACCTATCCCAAGGCGTTGAAGCGGGCGCGGTCGATGGCGGCCAAGCGTGTGGCGAAGAAACAGAAACCCGCCAAGGGATGAGGCACCGGGCGTGGCATTGCCACGCCGCGCATGTGGTGAAACGGGCGGCGTCAGCCGCCCCATGAGCGCTTTTGGGCTCGGCTTTTGCTCTGGCCTTTCCGGGGTGGGTGGCGGGGAATGCGGATGAAAGGCGCAACCCTGGCGGGGCGCCGCCTCCTAAGCGCCCTTCGTTTGCCTACTCCCACCAACCCTCGTTTGCCCACCGTATCCGCTGCGCGGTTGCGCGCCTCATCGGGGGAAACCCCCGAACCCCGTGGGGGTGGAACCGCCACCCCCACACCCCCCGTCGCTCCGCCTTCGCGCGCGGGGCGCGCTCCGGCTCCGCGCAAACTCCGTGAGCGCTTGCTGGGGCCAGAGGCCCAGCGCTCCCGGCGGGCTCCCCTCGCATTCGCTCTGGGAAACCCTCAACGGCTTCGCCGTTTGCGGGCGGCGCGGCCCCTACCCATGCCAGGGTAAAAAATATTGAGACTTGAAATCACTGCCGCCGCTTGTGGTGCCCTGCCGGGCTGGCGGTGGATGCAGGCCGTTGCAACAACCTACACCTAGCACGGTTCACAACGTTGCCGCTGCTGCCCCCCGTCCGTGCACCCGGTCTGTTGATCGCCGGGGTTTCTCTGGGTCCTGTGGCCTGGGTCGTTCAACGCCAGAAGGCTAGTCTGTCGTCCGGCTTGCCGTGGTGCCATATTCCAAATCCACTTAGGCCGATTGCCACGCGCTTGCCCGGCTAAGGGGCTGGCACCTGAGAACCGTGTCCGGAGCGACCTGGGGACGTATAGCAGGCACCGCGCGGCCCGTCGGTGCTCGCTTGTCCTTGGCGGTCTTGTAGGGTTGCGCTTCGGTCCCGTTTCGTTAGGCTGGCCCTGTGGGGCGGTGGCCTGGTTCCTTGTAGCGTTCCCTACATCGAGCCGCCTCGGGTGCTGCTAACACTTGGGGCCTCCTTTTCTTGTAGACGAAACCGCCGAGTGCGCAAGCCCCCGGCGGTTTCTTCTTTTCTCCCCGCCGACCTGCCGCGACAGCGGCCAGCGCGCAGGACGCGCGCCAAGGGCCGAAGGCCGCCCGCCGGCTGGGCCGGCATGGATGGGATGTTCACAGCCACACCGGCGCTATTTGAAACGGGGCCGCGAAAGTGGCATTTGAGCCATCGCCCCGCGGTCATGTAGGCTGACCGCTGGGGAGCAACAGGGAAGGGGACGTCATGAAGGCTGGCTGGCACATCCTGCGCGGGTTTCTCGTGCTTGGTTTTTGGTGCTTGGGGTTGAATGTCTGGGCGCAGACACGAACGGTGCATTTTTATTACACCGACCCGCAAGGGAACGTGCTGGCGAAGACGGACGCGCAGGGCAACATCATTGCCCAATACGACTACACGCCCTATGGCACCTCAGTGCCGTCACTGGGCAACCCGCCGAACGGGCCAGGTTACACAGGTCATGTGGACGACCCAGAGACGGGGCATGGTTTACATGCAGGCGCGATACTACCAGCCAACCGGAAGGTTTTTGAGCCCAGATCCGGTGGGACCAACGCCTGGGAACATCTTTAGCTTCAACCGATATGCGTATACCAATAACAACCCCATTAACCACGTCGATCCTGACGGGCGGTGCATATGGGATGGTTGTGTTTTTGAAGCGATAGTCATAGGCGCGGTTATTGGTGGTGGGATTGACGCGGCAGCCCAGCACTACTTCCATCCTAACCAGCCCATTAACAAAACCGAGGTTGCTATCTCTGCCGTTGGAGGTGCGGTTACCGGCGGAAGTGCGTCTGTCCTGACAGGTGCAGCTTCTGCGGGAACAATCACGGTCGGGCAGGCTGTGTTGCGTCAGGCTGCGGTAAGTGGTGCCACAGCTGCTGCCCAATCGGCAGCCGGAGATGTAGCCAACGGTAAAACTCCGTCTGGGCAAGCCGCAGTGAACGCGGCTGGTGCAGGTATTGCGGGCAGTCTTGTCAGTTCTGGTTTTAGCTCGGCAGCTGGTGATTTTGCAGGTGCGTCAGCAAACAATGCAATGAAGGATATGTCGAATGCTGCAATCAACACCCCTGCGGGTGTTGGGTCGACTATTGCCAATACGACAAAGGCCATCGGTAGCACTACCGTGGCTCCCAGCGCATTACAATCTGCTGCATCGCAGGCCGGCAGGGTGGGTGATATTATCAGCACAGTGGGTGAGAAAAAATTAAATCAAAACCCAAATCAAAATCAGTGAGTAGTGAAGTGCTAAAATCAATACTCTTTCAAGAGTTGATCGCCTTCCTGTGGGCGGCTGCAATGAGTGCGGTGATTGTCCTCATTTACCAAAAATATGAATTGATTTGGAAGATTTTTTTCTTTTGGCTGATTGTGGCTCAGGTGCTTGTGGTGCTTAGAGTGGCTCGCGCAAGAAAAAAACGTCAAATTTAACGCCTCAACCTTGGCCGGAGTTCTGGCCGTGGCGTGAGGTTGACCCGTGCCCGCTGCTGTTGCCGCTGTGCTTGGGCCGGATCGTCGGGCTGTGGCTCTGTCGGGGTAGGCGGCGACGGCTCGGGTGTCGTAGATGCTGGGCGTGGAAGTTCCGCATCCGGGAACAGGCGCACGCGGCTGGCGTCGTGCCGGGCCAGTGCCACGCTGGCGGCGTCGATCTGCTGTTCGATCTCGTCCAGGGCTTCGGTGCTCAACCCGGCGCGTGCGGCATCCTCACGCTTGATCGCGTGCCGGACTTTCCGTTCCAGTTGCTTTTGCCAGGTATCACGTTCCCGACGGCGTTCGGCCCACGCCCGCTTGGACTTCCACCACTCAGGCTTGGCTTCTTCGGGCTGCGCGTTGTGGTCGTCCAGCCGTTGCCGACGCCGTTCCAGTGATGCGGTGGCCTCGGTCAACGCGGCCTGACGTTTGCCGGGCTCGGCGCGGGCTTGGTCAAGAGCACCAGCGATGAAAGCCCGTTCACCCAGCCAGTCGCGGAAACGCACCGCTTGTGGGGTCAAGGGCTGATGGTCGTCGACCAGCAACCGCAAGCCTTCCTCGGTGGCTTTGCGGACGCTCTGGCCGCTGGCTTCCAAGCCGGCGAGATACATCTCCAACAGCCGCTGTTCGTGGTTCATCTGCTGGATGACTAGCCGCCGCGCTTCGGCCTGCCTGGCTTCTTCCGCGCGCTGTTCCTTCGTCTTGATCCCGCCGCCGCTGACTTGGCGCTCCAAGCCGCCGCCGCTGCGCGACGGCGGGGAGGATGGAGCGTGGCTGACGCCACGCGGAAGGATCGGGCCGCGGCCAGCCGCAGGGCTGGCCTTGGGGGCGGCGCTGCGCTGCTGGCGGACGTAGCCGCCGATCTGCACGGTTTTGCCGTTGCGTGTGGTGGTGTACCACCGCACTCCGGGCATCGTTTCATAACCAAATCCTCTCAGATTTGGTCCGGGTTGCTTAGGAATTACCTTTTCTTTTGCCGTGTCGTGGCACGACTGCGGTCCCGGAAAGCGCGCGTGCTAGGATGCACGGCCCCGCGGGCCACGTCCGCGGGCTCGCCCCGTCCGGCCCGGATGGCGAAACCGGTAGACGCAAGGGACTTAAAATCCCTCGGCCTCGCGGCCATGCGGGTTCGAGTCCCGCTCCGGGCACCAAGACGAAGCGGCGCCGGCGCCCGCCACAAAAAAGGGTCGCGCGGCGACAACCCGAAAGATGCCCGCCATGAACGGCGGGCACAAAAAAGCCCGCTCGATGCGGGCTTCTTGCTGTCGGGCGGCATGCCGAACGGCGCAATGGAGGCCAGGGTCGGAATCGAACCGGCGTACACGGCTTTGCAGGCCGCTGCATGACCACTCTGCCACCTGGCCATTGCGCGCGGATCGCCCTACCGAACGACTGCGATCCGCCTAAAAAACAAAACCCCGGCGATCCGAGGTTTTGCAAGAACTGGAGCGGGAAACGAGACTCGAACTCGCGACCCCGACCTTGGCAAGGTCGTGCTCTACCAACTGAGCTATTCCCGCGTCGGAGCTGGAAACTATAGCAGAAGAAATGCGAATGTGAAGACCTCGCCGCACCCCGCGACGGCGTTCCGTCGCCGCTTGCGGACAGCCGCAAGGGACGGCCTCCCTGAAACGACGAAGCCCCGGCAGGGCCGGGGCTTCGCAGGGAAACTTTGGAGCGGGAAACGAGACTCGAACTCGCGACCCCGACCTTGGCAAGGTCGTGCTCTACCAACTGAGCTATTCCCGCATCGGAGCCGCGCATTCTAGCGGCTGATCGTCGGGCGTCAAGCCCCGCCGCTCACTCCGGCCGCGCGGCCCGCGCGTCCTCGCGCAGGTACGGCCAGGCCGCCGCGAGGTAGTGCAGGCCCGACCAGATGGTCAGCGCGCCGGCCACCACCAGCAGCCACTCGCCGATGTTGTAGAGGCTGAGCAGCTTGGCCTCCTTCTCGTGCTGCACGATCAGCACCACCAGGGCCACCATCTGCATCGCGGTCTTGAGCTTGCCGACGAAGGCCACCTTCACCGTGGCGCGCTTGCCCAGCTCGGCCATCCATTCGCGCAGCGCCGAGACGCTGATCTCGCGGCCCACGATCACCGCCGCGGTCACCGCCATCACGACGCTCGACCAGCCGTCGCGGTGCGACTCCACCAGCAGGAACAGCGTCACCGCCACCATCAGCTTGTCGGCCACCGGGTCGAGGAAGGCGCCGAAGGCCGAGGTCATGTTGAGCCGCCGCGCCAGGTAGCCGTCGAACCAGTCGGTGACCGCGGCCAGGATGAAGACGATCGCGGCGGTGATGTTGTGCCCGCGGAACGGCAGGTAGAACACCAGCACCATCACCGGCAGCAGCGCCACGCGGAACAGGGTGAGCCAGGTCGGCAGGTTGATGCGCATGCGGTCTTGTCCGTTTTCCGTCGAGTGTGGCACGGGGCGGGGCTTTTTCAACCGTGCAGGGCCGCGTAGATGCGCTCGGCCAGGCCGCGGTCGATGCCCTTGATGCGGCTGAGCTCCTCCACCCCGGCCGCCTCCACCCCGGCCAACCCGCCGAAGGCCTTGAGCAGCGCCGCGCGGCGGCGCGCGCCGATGCCGGGCACGTCCTCCAGCACGCTGCGCTCGCGCGCCTTCTCGCGCCGCTTGCGGTGGCCGCTGATGGCGAAGCGGTGCGCCTCGTCGCGCACCGCGGCGACCAGGTGCAGCGCCGGCGACGAGGTGCCCGGATGGATCTCGCGGCCGGAGTCGGCCAGCACCAGGACCTCCTCGCCGGGCCGCCGGCCCGGCCCCTTGGCGACGCCGACCACGTGGATGCCGGCCACGCCCAGCTCCTCCAGCACCTCCAGCGCCTGCCCCACCTGGCCGCTGCCGCCGTCGATCAGCAGCAGGTCGGGCCGGGCGCCCTCGCCTTCGGCCAGCTTGCGGAAGCGCCGGATCAGCGCCTGGTGCATCGCCGCGTAGTCGTCGCCCGGGGTGATGCCGGCGATGTTGAAGCGGCGGTAGTGCGACTTCTCCGGCCCCTCCGGCCCGAACACCACGCAGGAGGCCACGGTGGCCTCGCCGCGGGTATGGCTGATGTCGAAGCACTCGATGCGGCGCGGCGCCTCGTCCAGCCCCAGCACGCGCTGCAGGTCCTCGAAGCGCGCGCCCAGGGTCTGCCGGCTGGCCAGCCGCGAGGTCAGCGAGGCCTGCGCGTTGCGCTCGGCCAGCTGCAGGAACTGCGCGCGCTCGCCGCGCACGCGGCTCTTGATCTCCACCGCGTGGCCGCTCTGCTGGGCCAGCATCTCGGCCAGCATGGCCTGGTCGGGAATGTCCTCGCCGAGGATCAGCTCGCGCGGCACCGGCCGGTCCAGGTAGTACTGCGCCACGAACTGCGCCAGCAGGTCGGCCGGCTCGGCGTCCAGCGGCAGGCGCGGGAAGAAGTCGCGCGTGCCCAGGCTGATGCCGTTGCGGAAGAACAGCACGCTGACGCAGGCCAGGCCCGCCTCGATGCGGCAGGCGATCACGTCCATGTCGGCGCTGGCGCCGTGCACGTGGTGCTGCGCCTGCAGCCTGCGCAGCGCCGCCACCTGGTCGCGCAGCGCGGCGGCGCGCTCGAAGTCGAGCCGGGCGCTGGCCTGCTCCATCGCCGCGGCCAGTTCGTCGATCACCGCGCTGCTGCGCCCTTCCAGGAACATCTCGGCGTGGCGCACGTCGCTGCGGTAGTCCTGCACTGAGATCAGCCCGACGCACGGCGCCGTGCAGCGGCCGATCTGGTGTTGCAGGCAGGGCCGCGAGCGGTTGCGAAAATAGCTGTCCTCGCACTGGCGCACCTTGAACAGCTTCTGCATCAGGTTGAGGCTCTCGCGCACCGCGAAGGCGCTGGGGTACGGCCCGAAGAAGCGCCCGGGCAGGTTGCGCGCGCCGCGGTGGAAGGCCAGCCGCGGGTAGTCCTCGCCGCCCGACAGGTAGATGTACGGGTAGCTCTTGTCGTCGCGCAACATGATGTTGTAGCGCGGCTTGAGCGACTTGATCAGCTGCGATTCCAGCAGCAGGGCCTCGCCCTCGGTGCGCGTGACGGTGACCTCGCAGCGCGCGATCTGCGCGATCATCGCGGCGATGCGCGGCTCCATCCGCGGCTTGAGGAAATAGCTGCCGACGCGCTTCTTCAGGTTGCCCGCCTTGCCCACGTAGAGCAGTTCGCCGTCCGCGTCGAAGTAGCGGTAGACGCCGGGCGAGGTGGTGAGCGTGCGGACGAAGGCCTTGCCGTCGAAGGCCGGCTGCGGAGCGGGCTGCATGCCGCGATTCTAGCCGGTTTGGGCGCGCGGCCGGTCCCGGCCGTGCCGGCGGTTCAGTCCCCGCGCAGGCGCTGCAGCAGCGCGGCCACGCCGCGCTCGGCCAGGGCCACCGATTCCGCGAAGCCGGCCGTGTCGCCGAAGTAGGGATCGGGAAATTCCGGCGGCGCGGCGAGGCCCGACCATTCGAGGAACAGCGCGGTCCCGGCCGCGGCCGCGGCGGGCGCCAGGCGGCGCAGCTCGCGCAGGTTGGCGCGGTCCATCGCCAGCAGCAGGTCGTGCCGGCCGAAATCGTCGGGCCGCAGCTGCCGCGCGCGGTGCACGGCCAGGTCGTAGCCCGCCGCCCCGGCCGCCGCGACCATGCGCGGGTCCGCGCCCTCGCCCACGTGCCAGTCGCCCGTACCGCAGGAGGCCACCGCCACGTCCAACCCGGCGGCCCGCAGGTGATGGCGCGCCACCGCCTCCACCAGCGGCGAGCGGCAGATGTTGCCCAGGCAGACGAAAAGGATCGAGTTCGGGCGCACCATGAAGCTCCGCTTTTCTTCTCCCTCTCCCCTGCGGGGAGAGGGCCGGTGAGGGGACGCACTGGCGACGGTCGCCAATCACAGACCGGCTTTCGCACGAAAGCCTCGCTGCAAGCCGGGTCCCTCGCCTCAATCCTCCGAGGAAGCGGCGCCCAGCCACCGCTCGGCGCGCGCCAGGTCCGCCTCGGTGTCGATCCCCGGCGGGAACGGTTCGGGCGTGAGCCGCACGGCGATGGCATGGCCGTGCTCCAGCACGCGCAGCTGCTCCAGCGACTCGGCCTGCTCCAGCGGCGTGCGCGCCAGCGTGGCGTAGCGCTTGAGGAACCCGGCGCGGTAGGCGTAGATGCCGATGTGGCGCAGGAACGGCACGCCTTCCGGCAGCCTCCCCCGCTCGGCGGCGAAGGCGTCGCGCGCCCACGGCAGCGGCGCGCGGCTGAAGTACAGCGCGCGGCCGCGCGCGTCGCGCACCAGCTTCACCACGTTGGGATCGAACAGCTCGTGCGCCTCGGCGATCGGCGTGGCCAGCGTCGCCACCGGCGCCTCGTCCTCGGCCAGCGCGCGCGCCACCTCGCGGATGCCCGCGGCGGGCGCGAACGGCTCGTCGCCCTGCAGGTTCACCACGATGGCGTCGTCGGCCCAGCCGTAGCGTGCGGCGCACTCGGCCAGGCGGTCGCTGCCGGAGGCGTGGTCCGCGCGCGTCATGCACACTTCCACGCCCTGCCCGGCCAGCGCCTCGGCGATGCGCGCGTCGTCGGTCGCCACCACCACCTGCGCCGCGCCGGCCTGCAAGGCGCGCTGCGCCACGCGCGCCACCATCGGCACGCCGGCGATCGCGCGCAGCGGCTTGGCCGGCAGCCGGGTGGAGCCGTAGCGGGCGGGAATGGCGACGATGAAGGGCGGCACGGTAGACATGGAATCCTCGCGGGTCGGCGCATCAGCGTACACGCCGCAGCGTGGCCTGCGCGAACGGGCCCTCGTGAAGGACCACCGCACCCGCTCGGCCGTCGCGGTCTCGCATCGGGTTGATCGCATCGCGGCCCCTCGTCCCCAGACGCCCCCCGGCGTGGGTGTTCAAACAGGCTCTAGGCGCGCCGGTCGAGCGGCGCGAGGTCGAAGCCGCAGCCGTTGGCGAGCTCCATGAAGCCGGGGAACGAGGTCGCCACGTTGGCGCAGTCGCCGATCTCCACCGCGCCCGAGGCCACCAGGCCGGCGACGGCGAAGCTCATCGCGATGCGGTGGTCGCCGTGGCTGTCGATGCGCCCGCCATGCAGCGCGCCGCCGTGGATGGTCGCGCCGTCCGGCGTCTCGTCCACCGGCACGCCCAGCGCGCGCAGGCCCGCCGCCATGCTGGCGAGGCGGTCGGACTCCTTCACGCGCAGCTCGGCGGCGCCGCGCACCACCGTCGCGCCTTCCGCCACGGCGGCGGCGGCGAACAGCGCCGGGAACTCGTCGATCATGTCCGGCACCAGCGCCTCGGGCAGCTCGACGCCGCGCAGCGGCGCATGGCGCACGACGAGATCGCCCACCGGCTCGCCGCCGCTGCTGCGCTCGTTCCCGACGCGGATGTCCGCGCCCATCAGCTTCAGCGCCTGCAGCAGGCCGGTGCGGCGCGGGTTGAGGCCCACCGCGCGCAGGCACAGCTCGGAGCCCGGCACGAGGCTGGCGGCGACCAGGAAGAACGCCGCCGAGGAGAAGTCCGCCGGCACGTCCACGTCCATCGCGCGCAGCGCGTGGCCGCCGGAGAGCTTCGCGTGCCCCGGCGAGAACTCGATGGGCCAGCCGAAGGCGGCCAGCATGCGCTCGGTGTAGTCGCGCGTCGGGTGCGGCTCGACCACCTCGGTCTCGCCCTCGGCGTACAGGCCCGCCAGCAGCAGCGCCGACTTCACCTGCGCGCTGGCCACCGGCAGCTCGTAGCGGATGCCGTGCAGCCGCCGGCCGCCGTGCACGACGAGCGGCGGCAGGCCGTCCCGCGTGTCGATGCGCGCGCCCATCCGCGCCAGCGGCTCGGTGACGCGGCGCATCGGCCGGCGCGAAAGCGACCCGTCGCCCACCAGCGTGCTGTCGAAGGCCTGTCCCGCGAGCAGCCCGGCCAGCAGGCGCATGCCGGTGCCGGCGTTGCCGCAGTCCAGCGGCCGCGCCGCGCCGCGCAGGCCGTGCAGGCCCACGCCGTGGACGATGCGCTCGCCGTCGGCCGGCGCCTCGATGCGCACGCCGAGCTGCGCCAGCACCGCGGCGGTGGCGCGGGTGTCCTCGCCTTCCAGGAAGCCGCGGATGCGCGTGCGGCCCTCGGCCAGCGCGCCCAGCATCAGCGCGCGGTGCGACACCGACTTGTCGCCGGGCACCGCGAGCTCGCCGCGCAGCGGCCCGGCGGCGCGGCTGCGCCAGTCGACCCGCGCCGCGCCGCTCACGGCAGCGCCACCGGGTAGGAGCCGAGCACGCGCACCTGGGTCGCCACCGGCCCCATGTCGCGCAGCGCCGCCTGCAGCGGCTCGTCGTCGATGTGGCCGGAGACGTCGATGAAGAAGGCGTACTGCCACTTGCCGGTGTGGGCGGGGCGCGACTCGATGCGGTTCATGCTCACGCCGTGCCTGGCGAAGGGACTGAGCACGTCGTACAGCGCGCCCGGCTTGTCGTTGACGGTGATCAGCAGCGAGGTGCGGTCGTTGCCCGAGGGCGGGAACAGCGAGCGGCCGATCACCAGGAAGCGGGTGGTGTTGTCGGCGCGGTCCTCGATCGCCTTGGCCACCGTCTTGAGCCCGTACACCTTGCCGGCCGTCTCCCCGGCGATGGCGCCGGCGTCGTCGGCGTGCCGCGCCAGGCGCGCGGCCTCGGCGTTGCTGCCCACCGCGATGCGCTCGGCGTCCGGCAGGTTGACGCGCAGCCAGGTCTTGCACTGCTGCAGCGACTGCGCGTGCGCGTAGACCCGCTTGATGTCCTCCAGCCGGCCGCTCTGCGAATGCAGGCACTGGTGCACGCGCAGCTCCACCTCGCCGCAGATGCGCGCGTCGGAGGTCAGGAACATGTCCAGCGTCACCTGGATCATGCCCTGCCCGGAGTTCTCCACCGGCACCACGCCGAAGTCGGCGTGGCCGGCGGCCACCTCCTGGAACACCTCCTCGATGCTGCCCAGCGGCAGGCCGTAGGCGGCGTGGCCGAAGTGCTTGCGCACCGCCTGCTCGCTGAAGGTGCCCTCGGGGCCCAGGTAGCCGACCTTGAGCGGCTCCTCCTGCGCCAGGCAGGAGGACATGATCTCGCGGAACAGCCGCACCATCTCGGCGTCGGACAGCGGGCCCTTGTTGCGGTCCACCACCATGCGCAGCACGTGCGCCTCGCGCTCGGGGCGGTAGTAGTCGATCGCCGAAAGCCCCTCCCCCTTCACCCGCGCCACTTCCTGCGCCCAGCGGGCGCGTTCGGAGATCAGCTCCTGGATCTGCCGGTCGATGCTGTCGATGCGCTCGCGCACCTCGGCCAGCGGGTTCTTCGCTTCGGTCATGTCGTGTGCCGCGGAAGTAAAGAAGTCCAAACGGGGAACCGCGGATGGTCACCGATCCGCCGCGTCCCGCGCAACAGTTTCATCCGTGACGTTTCGCGAAGTCCCGCATGAAGTCCACCAGCGCCCGCACCGCCTCCAGCGGCACCGCGTTGTAGAGCGAGGCGCGCATGCCGCCCAGCGCCTTGTGCCCCTTCAGCGCGAGCAGGCCGGCGGCCTCCGACTCGGCGAGGAAGGCCGCGTCGAGCGCGCCGTCGTGCAGGGTGAAGGGCACGTTCATGCGCGAGCGCGCCGCCGGGTCCACCGGGTTGCGGTAGTAGCCGCCGGAGCCGTCGATCGCGGCGTACAGCAGCTCGGCCTTGGCGCGGTTGCGCTCGGCCATCGCCGCCAGGCCGCCCTGCGCCTTCAGCCACCGGAAGGTGAGCCCGGCCAGGTACCAGCCCCAGGTGTTGGGCGTGTTGAGCATGGAGCCCGCCGCGGCGTGCTCGGCGTAGCGCAGGATCTTCGCCATCGGCCGGCCGTGCCGCGCCAGCAGGTCGCGTCGCACGATCATCACCACCAGCCCGGACGGGCCGATGTTCTTCTGCGCGCCGGCGTAGACCAGGCCGAAGCGCTTCACGTCGATGGGCGCGGAGAGGATGTCCGAGGACATGTCGGCGACCAGCGGCACCTCGCCCGTGTCGGGCACCTCGTGGAACTCCACGCCGTGGATGGTCTCGTTGGGGGTGTAGTGCACGTAGGCCGCGCGCGGGTCCAGCTGCCAGGTCTCGCGCGGCGGCAGGGCGCGGTACTGCGCGGCCTTGCCGCTGGCGGCGACGTTCACCTTCACGTAGGGCGCCGCCTCGCTGGCCGCCTTCTCGCCCCAGTGGCCGGTGACCACGTAGTCGGCCACGTCGCCCTCGCCGGCCAGGTTCATCGGGATCTGCGCGAAGTGCTGGGTGGCGCCGCCCTGCAGGAACAGCACGGCGTAGTCGTCCGGGATCGCGGCCAGCTCGCGCAGGTCGGCCTCGGCCTGCTCGGCCATGGCGATGAAGCGCTTGCCGCGGTGCGACTGCTCCATCACCGAGGCGCCGCTGCCGTTCCAGTCCAAGAGCTCGCGCTGCGCCTGCTCGAGCACCGCCTGCGGCAGGGCCGCCGGCCCCGCGCTGAAATTCCACACCCTGCCCACGTGCCTGTCGCTCCCGCAAACCGGAGCCGGCATTATGACGCTTTGCAGCAAGCCGCCGTCAATGCGGCTCAGAAGCGGATCAGCAGCATCAGCGCGATGCCCAGCGCGAGCACCGCGGCGGTGACGATCAGCCACCAGACCTCGCCGCGCGGGCCGGCGACCTCCTCCGGCAGCGGCTCGGCCGCCGGTGGCGGCGCGGGCGGCTCGGGGACATGCGCCAGGCCGGGCGCGTCCAGCACGAAGCGGTGGGTGGCCAGGCCGATCTGGTCGTCCGGCCGCAGCGCGACCGGGGTCGCCACGGGCAGGCCGTTGACCCGCAGCGGATGGCGTTCCGGCACGTCCCTCGCCTCCAGCCGCAGCTGCCCGTCCTGCCAGGCCAGCACCAGCGTGGCCGACTCGCCCTGGGGCAGCTCCAGCGGCAGCTGGCCGTGCGGCCCCAGCTCCAGGCGTCCGTGCAGCGGCAGCACCCGCCCGGACAGCGGTCCGGCCACCGCACGCAGCGCGGCGGTGCAGCGGGCGCCGCCGGCCAGCGGCTGCGCGTCGCGCTGCCCGGGGGCCTCGTCGGCGCACAGCAGCAGGCGGCACTCGCCGAGGCTGACGATGTCGCCCGCGCGCAGCAACGCGCGCTCGCGCACCGGCCGCGCGTTCACGTACACGCGCCCGCCCTCGGGCAGCACCTGCAGCACCCAGCCGCGCCGGTCCTGCTCGATGCGCAGGTGATGCGGCGCCACCTGCGGCGCCGCCAGCACGAGGTCGTTGTCGGGGGCGCTGCCGATGCGCAACCGGGCCTGCTCCCAGGCGAAGTCCTTGCGGGTCGAGTTGGGAAAGGCGATGCGCATCTGTGGGCCGGTCGATGATCGGGCGGGACTCTAGCAGAAGCCCGCCGCGACGAGGCCCGCGTCACATTAAGCCGGTTTACGATCCACCTGCCCGCGCCGGGAGCTGCCTGCGCGCAGGGCAAGGGAAATTAGCGGGTGGATGCTGGTCCACCACCGTGCGGCCTGGCGCGATGATGGCTCGGGCATCGCGGCCGGAGGCCGCTCCCACCGAGGCTTCGCAAGCATGGTGGGAGCGGCCTCCGGCTGCGATCGACCTGGCGCGAGATCACCCGCGGCCTCGATGCCATGTCCGTCGAGGTGATGCCCGGCACCCGCTGGCCGAACGCCGCCTTGCCTGGCTGGGTAAGCATGGAAGGCGACGGAAGCGCGGCGAGCGGCATCTGCACCCCCCGCCCGCGGTTCATTCGGCAGCTGGCCTTCCGGCGCTCTCCCGCGGAAAATCCTGGACAGGCTCTAAGATGCGCCTTCCCGATTCCAGGAATTTCCGCATGCCGCGCATCGACATCCGCCACCCCCACCGGCTGCCGCCCGCCGAGGCGCGCGCGACCGTCGACCGGATCGCCTCGCGCATGCAGGAGAAGTTCGGCCTGGCCGGCCGCTGGGAAGGCGACGCCTTCGGCTTCGCCCGCCAGGGCGTGAAGGGGACGATCGCGGTGGGCGCCGACGAGGTCCGCGTCAGCGCGGAGCTGGGCATGCTGCTCGGCCCGCTCCGGGGCACGATCGAGCAGGAGATCCGCCGCAAGCTGGACGAGTACTTCGGCCCGGCCGCCTGATGATTGTTTAACCATCCGCCGCGGCGTGGCATACTTGCGCGCTTACGCGGCCACGACGGCCGCGTTCCCAACCGACCGGAACGCATGGCCAAAGACGACGTCATCGAAATGGAAGGCACGGTCCTGGAGACCCTGCCCAACACCATGTTCCGCGTGCAGCTGGAAAACGGGCACGTGATCACCGCCCACATCTCCGGCCGCATGCGCAAGCACTACATCCGCATCCTCACCGGCGACAAGGTGAAGGTGGAGATGACCCCGTACGACCTGACCAAGGGTCGCATCACCTACCGCATGAAATAATCCTGCGCTGCGCGCCCGGCGCGGAGGCCTCCCGTGCCGCCCGCGACGGCGCCCTGCCCGGGCGGGACCAGGCGCCGCGCCGCCACGCCGGGACGCATCCGCCCTTGACGGCACACCGGACCCCGGCCCTCGCCGGAACGACGAGGCGGGAAGGCACCGCCGGCCACGCAGGCGCCAGGCAAGAAAAAGCCGGAGCGGTCGCCCGCCCCGGCTTTTTCGCGTCCCGGCTCCGGCCGGTGGCCCTACTACTCGACCACCGCCGGCATCCGCTCGGCGGCCTCGGTCTCCACCTTCAGCTCGCCGTCGCGCACGCTCAGCATCACCTTGCCGCCGTCCACCAGCTTGCCGAACAGCAGCTCGTCGGCCAGCGCGCGCTTGACCTTCTCCTGGATCACCCGCGCCATCGGCCGCGCGCCCATCTGCGGGTCGAAGCCGTGCTCGGCCAGCCAGCGGCGGGCGTCGGCGTCCACGTCCAGCGTCACGTGCTTCTCGGCCAGCTGCGACTCCAGCTCGATCATGAACTTGTCCACCACGCGCAGGATGTGCTCGAAGTCCAGCGGGTTGAACTGGATGATCGCGTCCAGGCGGTTGCGGAACTCCGGCGTGAAGCTGCGGCGGATCACCTCCATCGCGTCGGTGGCGTGGTTCTGCTCGACGAAGCCGATGCTGCGCCGCGAGGCCTGCACCGCGCCGGCGTTGGTGGTCATCACCACGATCACGTTCTTGAAGTTGGCCTCGCGCCCGTTGGTGTCGGTGAGCACGCCGCGGTCCATCACCTGCAGCAGGATGTTGAACACGTCCGGGTGCGCCTTCTCGATCTCGTCCAGCAGCAGCACCGCGTGCGGATGCTTGGTGATCGCCTCGGTGAGCAGGCCGCCCTGGTCGAAGCCGACGTAGCCCGGCGGCGCGCCGACCAGGCGCGACACCGAGTGCGGCTCCATGTACTCGGACATGTCGAAGCGGATCAGCTCGATGCCCAGCTGCATCGCCAGCTGCTTGGTCACCTCGGTCTTGCCCACGCCGGTGGGGCCGGCCAGCAGGAAGCAGCCGATCGGCTTGGACGGGTCGGCCAGGCCCGAGCGGGCCATCTTGATCGAGGCGGCCAGCGCCTCGATGGCCGGGTCCTGGCCGAACACCACCATCTTGAGGTTGCGCTCGAGGTTCCTCAGCACGTCGCGGTCGGAGGCCGAGACCTGCTTGGCCGGGATGCGCGCCATCTTGGCCACGATGTACTCCACCTCGGCCACGTCCACCTTGCCGGTGCGCTGGTCCTCGGGCAGCAGGCGCTGGCGCGCGCCGGCCTCGTCGATCACGTCGATCGCCTTGTCCGGCAGCAGGCGGTCGGGGATGTGCTTGACCGACAGGTCCACCGCGGCCTTCAGCGCCTCGTTGGTGTAGGCCACGTTGTGGTGCTCCTCGAAGCGGCTCTTGAGTCCCTTGAGGATCTCGATGCTGTCGGCCACGGTGGGCTCGACCACGTCGATCTTCTGGAAGCGGCGGGCCAGCGCGCGGTCCTTCTCGAAGATGCCGCGGAATTCCTGGAAGGTGGTCGAGCCGATGCAGCGCAGCTCGCCGGAGGCCAGCATCGGCTTGATCAGGTTCGAGGCGTCCATGGTGCCGCCCGAGGCGGAGCCCGCGCCGATGATGGTGTGGATCTCGTCGATGAACAGGATCGCGCCCGGCTGCTTCTTGAGCTGGTTGATCACCGCCTTCAGGCGCTTCTCGAAGTCGCCGCGGTACTTGGTGCCGGCCACCAGCGCGCCCAGGTCCAGCGCCCAGATGGTGGCGTTCTCCAGCACCTCGGGCACCTCGCCGTCGACGATGCGCTTGGCCAGCCCCTCGGCCAGCGCGGTCTTGCCCACGCCGGCCTCGCCCACGTACAGCGGGTTGTTCTTGCGGCGGCGGCACAGCACCTGGATGGTGCGCTCGATCTCGTCGGCGCGGCCGATCAGCGGGTCGATCTTGCCCTCCAGCGCCAGCTCGTTGAGGTTGTTGGCGTACTCGCTGAGCGGGTTGCCCTTCGGCTCGCCGCCCTCCTCGCCCTCGCGCTCGCCGGAGGCGGCGCCGGACGCCGACTCGTCGCCGATCTTGGCGATGCCGTGCGAGATGTAGTTGACCACGTCCAGCCGGGTGATCTCCTGCTGGTGCAGGAAGTACACCGCGTGGGAGTCCTTCTCGCCGAAGATCGCCACCAGCACGTTGGCGCCGGTGACCTCCTTCCGCCCGGACGACTGCACGTGGTAGACCGCGCGCTGCAGCACGCGCTGGAAACCCAGCGTGGGCTGGGTGTCGCGCTCGTCGCCGTGCGGCAGCACCGGCACCGTCTCGGCGATGATGCGCTGCAGGTCGGCGGCGAGCCGCGGCAGGTCCACGCCGCAGGCGCGCAGGGCGCCGAGGGCGGACTGGTTTTCGGTGAGCGCCAGCAGCAGGTGCTCCACGGTCATGAACTCGTGGCGCTGCTCGCGGGCCTGCTTGTAGCACTGGCCGATGGTGACTTCGAGATCCTTGCTGAACATCCGGACCGTCTCCGTTTCAAGGCTTGGGCGGCAGGTGCCGCGATGGCCACAAGATGGGGGCGCTCAGAGTTTTTCCATAGTGCACAACAGCGGGTGCTGATGGGCGCGTGAATACTCGTTGACCTGGGTGACCTTGGTCTCGGCCACCTCGCGGGTGAACACCCCGCAGACGCCCTTGCCGCGGGTATGCACGTGGAGCATCACCTGCACCGCCTTCTCCTGGTCCATGCCGAAGAAACCGCGCAGCACCTCTACCACGAAGTCCATCGGAGTGAAATCGTCGTTCAGCAGCACAACTTGATAGAGCGGCGGGCGAACCACCTCCGGCTTGGCGGTCTCCACCGCCAGCCCGTGTTCGTTGCCGCGCTCGTGTTCGGGTTCGTGGGCCATGGATTACGGGGTGTCCGAGGGCTGATGGGCAGTATACGCCGGCATGCGGACGGCACCGTGCCGGCGGCCGCTTGATGTGATGGCACAATGGCGCCATTTCCAGTGCCCCCGATGACCCTCCCTCCGCGCATGTCCGAACCCCGCTCCCCGTCCGACGTCTGGCGCCCGCGCGTCACCGTGGCCTGCGTGGTCGCCGACGGCGACCGCTACCTGATGGTGGAGGAGGAGGCGAACGGCCGCCTCGCCTACAACCAGCCGGCCGGGCACCTGGAGGACGGCGAGAGCCTGGCCGAGGCGGCCGTGCGCGAGGCGCTGGAGGAAACCGGCTGGACGGTCGCGCTGCGCCACCTCGTCGGCGTGCACCAGTGGCGCAGCAGCGAGCACGGCGAGGCGGTGCTGCGCTTCAGCTTCGCCGCCGCGCCGGTGCGCCACGACCCGGCGCGCCCCTTGGACGAAGGCATCCGCCGCGCGCTGTGGCTGACCCGCGGCGAGATCGCCGCGCTCGGCGAGCGCCTGCGCAGCCCGCTGGTGCTCGCCAGCATCGACGCCTGGCTGGCCGGCCAGCGCCTGCCGCTGGACGCGCTGCGCCGGCTGCCGGACCCGGCCGCGCCATGAAGGTGATGCTGGGCGTCTCCGGCGGCGTGGACTCCTCGGTCGCCGCGCTGCTGCTGCAGCAGGCCGGCCACGAGGTCGAGGGCCTGTTCATGCAGAACTGGGAGGAGGATGGCCGCGGCGGCCCGTGCAGCGCCGACGCCGACCGCAAGGACGCGGTGGCCGTGTGCGGGCGGCTGGGCATCCCCTTCCACGCGCGCAACTTCGCCGCCGAGTACTGGGACGGCGTGTTCGAGCACTTCCTCGCCGAGTACCGCGCCGGCCGCACGCCCAACCCGGACGTGCTGTGCAATCGAGAGATCAAGTTCAAGACCTTCCTGGACGAGGCGCGCGCGCTGGGCGCCGAGAAGATCGCCACCGGCCACTACGCCCGGGTGGACCGCCGCGACGGCGCGTACCGCCTGCTGCGCGCGGTGGACGCGGCCAAGGACCAGACCTACTTCCTGCACGCGCTGGGCCAGGCGCAGCTGGCCGCCACGCTGTTCCCGGTCGGCGAGATCGAGAAGGCGCAGGTGCGCGAGCTGGCGCGCGCGGCCGCCCTGCCCACCCACGCCAAGAAGGATTCCACCGGCATCTGCTTCATCGGCGAGCGCGACTTCCGCAGCTTCCTGGCGCAGTACATCCCGGCCCGCCCCGGCGAGATGCGCACGCCCGAAGGCCGGGTAGTGGGCGAGCACCAGGGCGCGATGTACTACACCCTGGGCCAGCGCAACGGCCTGGGCATCGGCGGCCGCCACGGCGCCAGCGGCGAACCCTGGTACGTGGTGGGCAAGGACGCGGCCGCCAACGTGCTCTACGTGGCGCAGGGCGGCGAGAACCGCTGGCTGCACTCGCGCCGCCTGCGCACGGAGGCACCCAGCTGGGTGGCCGGCCACCCGCCGGCGGCGCGCTTCCGCTGCACCGCCAGGACGCGCTACCGGCAGCACGACCAGGCCTGCACCGTGAGCGTGCTCGGCGACGGCCTGGCGGTGGCCTTCGACGAGGCGCAGCGCGCCGTGACGCCGGGCCAGTCGCTGGTGCTCTACGACGGCGAGGTCTGTCTCGGCGGCGCGGTGATCGCCGCCACCGACGCCCCGTTCGGCGGCCTTTCCCCATCCGATGCAGAGCCATGATCCGTGCTTGATGCCTTTTCCATGACCGAGGAGCGCGTGCTGGCGCTGGCCGGCCTGTTCCAGGCCGTCACCCTGGCCCGGCAGCTCGCCAACGAGGGCCGCTGCGACGACGTCGCCATGGCGGCCAGCGTCGCCAGCGTGTTCCGCATCGACGCGCCCAGCGTCGCCGCCGTGTACGGCCGCGTCTCGGGCGTGCGGCTGGGCCTGCGCCAGCTGATCGCCCAGCTCGACGAGGACGGCCGCGACATGGCGGTGACGCGCATGGTGGTGACCGTGCTGCGCCTGGAGCGCAGCCTGGCCCGCCAGCCGGCGCTCGTGGCCCGGCTGCAGGAGGGCATCGTGGCCGCGCGGCGCCAGGTCGAGCACTTCGGCCAGGATTCGCCGCAGGTGGCCCGCCGGCTGGCCGAGCTGTACGCGGAGACGCTGTCCACCCTGAAGCCGCGCGTGATGGTGAGCGGCCACCCGCAGTACCTGCAGCAGCCGGCCGTGGTGGAGAAGGTGCGCGCCAACCTGCTGGCGGCGGTGCGCTCGGCGGTGCTGTGGCGCCAGCTCGGCGGCCGCCAGTGGCAGCTGCTGCTGCACCGCCGCCAGTGCTGCATGCTGGCGCGCGGCCTGCTGACCGGCGCCACGCTGGAAAACGGCTAGGCCGCGCCGAGCACGCGCAGCCCCGGCCGCTGCCGCGCCAGCTTGCGCAGCAGCTCGGCCAGCGCCTGCAGGTCGGCGTGCCAGGGCGTGGCCTCGCGCCAGTACAGCGCGATCTCGCGGCCGGGCGCGTCGCCGCGGATCTTCAGCAGCACCATGCCCGGCATCGAGGCCAGCCGCTCGCGCGCCAGCGCCGGCACCAGCGCGTAGCCGCCGCGCAGGCCGAGCAGCGCGGCCAGGCTCTCCAGGCTGACGTCCTGCACGTGGCCGCCCTGGCCGTCCAGGCCGTCGGCGTGGCTCTCGGCCATCAGGATCGCCTGGCCGGGATCGAGCTGGTCCAGCGCCGCGCTGCGCCGGCCGGCCAGCGGGTGGTCGGCGCGCAGCATCAGCTCCCACGGCTCGAAGAACAGCGGCCGCATTGCGATGCCGCTGGCCGGCCGCGACGGCGGCGCCAGCACGGCGTCCAGCTCGCCCTCGTGCAGGCGGCGCAGCAGGCCGCGCGGCTTGCCCTCGGACAGGCTCAGGCGCGCGCCGGGGAAATGCTGCGGGAACGGGTCGACCAGGTGCGGCAGCAGGTACGGCCCCAGCGAGACCGGCACGCCCAGCCGCAGCTCGCCGCCGAAGGCCGTGGCGCCGGCGCGCGCGGCCTGCTGCAGGTGCTCGGCGGCGGCGAGCACCGCGTCGATCTGCTCCAGCAGGCGCTGCCCGCCGGCGGTGGGCACCACGCGGCGGCCGCCGCGCTCGAACAGCGTGGTGCCCAGCGCCTGCTCCACCTTCTGCACCTGGTGCGACAGGCCGGAGGGGCTGATGTGCATGGCGCGCGCGGCGCTGTTGAAGCTGCCGTGCCGGCTCACCGCCTGCACCAGGGCGAGGTCGCGCAGCGAGACCGCCGAGAGGTTCAACGAAATCATCGAATGCTGCGTGTCGTCATATGCGTTTGTGCGCCGGAGCCGGCGGCTCCATCCTATGCGGCGCGCAGATGGGATCGTCCCCTCCCCCGAGCCGGCGGGCCGATTCTACCTGCCGCGACCGTCGCCGCTGGCCGCGTCCGCGCATCCTGCACGGGGTTTGCGCGATAATCGCGCTCTTTTTGGAGCGACCGGCACGCCGTCGGCGCCGTCGCCGCCCGCATCCCAGCCGCAGGATCAGCCAGGAGTTAAGTCCATGAAAGACTCGTTTTCCGTCCGCGACAGCCTCGAGGTCAACGGCAAGCGCTACCAGTTCGCCAGCCTGACCAAGCTGGGCGAGCGCTTCGACCTCAAGCGCCTGCCCTACTCGATGAAGATCCTGCTGGAGAACCTGCTGCGCCACGAGGACGGCGTCAACGTCACGGCCAAGGAGATCGAGGCGGTCGCCAACTGGGACGCCAGGAAGGAGCCGGACACCGAGATTGCCTTCATGCCCGCGCGCGTGGTGCTGCAGGACTTCACCGGCGTGCCGTGCGTGGTCGACCTGGCCGCGATGCGCGACGCGGTGGTGAAGCTGGGCGGCGACGCCACCCAGATCAACCCGCTGGCGCCGGCCGAGCTGGTGATCGACCACTCGGTGCAGGTCGACGTGTACGGCAGCGAGGCGGCGCTGGAGAAGAACGTCGAGATCGAGTTCGAGCGCAACCAGGAGCGCTACGCCTTCCTGCGCTGGGGCCAGAAGGCGTTCAACAACTTCAAGGTGGTGCCGCCGCGCACCGGCATCGTGCACCAGGTGAACCTGGAGCACCTGGCGCGCGTGGTGTTCACCAAGGAGGAGAACGGCGAGGCCTGGGCCTACCCGGACACCGTGTTCGGCACCGACAGCCACACCACCATGATCAACGGCATCGGCGTGCTGGGCTGGGGCGTGGGCGGCATCGAGGCCGAGGCCGCGATGCTGGGCCAGCCGTCCTCGATGCTGATCCCGCAGGTGGTGGGCTTCAAGCTCTCCGGCAAGCTGTCCGAGGGCGTCACCGCCACCGACCTGGTGCTCACCGTCACCCAGATGCTGCGCAAGCTCGGCGTGGTGGGCAAGTTCGTGGAGTTCTTCGGCCCGGGCCTGAAGGACCTGGCGCTGGCCGACCGCGCCACCATCGGCAACATGGCGCCCGAATACGGCGCCACCTGCGGCATCTTCCCGATCGACCAGGAGGCGCTGAACTACCTGCGCCTGTCCGGCCGCGACGAGGCGCAGATCCGGCTGGTGGAGGCCTACGCCAAGGCGCAGGGCCTGTGGCACGACGAGCATACCCCGCACCCCGAGTTCACCACCGTGCTGGAGCTGGACCTGGCCGACGTGAAGCCCTCGCTGGCCGGCCCCAAGCGCCCGCAGGACCGCGTGCTGCTGGAAGGCGTGCAGAAGAGCTTCAAGGACGCCGTCGGCCCGCTCACCGCCAACCGCCAGCCGCGCTCGCAGGCCACCGCCGACTTCATCAACGAGGGCGGCTCGGCCGCGGTCGGCAACCCGGCCAACTCGATCACCAACGGCGGCGTGCGGGTGGAGAAGGACGGCCAGAGCTTCACGCTCGGCGACGGCTCGGTGGTGATCGCCGCGATCACCTCCTGCACCAACACCTCCAACCCGGCGGTGATGCTGGGCGCCGGCCTGGTCGCCAAGAAGGCCGCCGCCAGGGGCCTGAAGGCCAAGCCGTGGGTGAAGACCTCGATCGGCCCCGGCTCGCTGGTGGTCACCGACTACCTGGAGAAGACCGGCCTGCTGAAGGAGCTGGAGAAGGTCGGCTTCTACATCGTCGGCTACGGCTGCACCACCTGCATCGGCAACTCCGGCCCGCTGCCGGTCGAGATCAGCAAGGCCATCGCCGAGGGCGACCTGGCCGTGGCCTCGGTGCTCTCCGGCAACCGCAACTTCGAGGGCCGCGTGCACCCCGAGGTGAAGATGAACTACCTGGCCTCGCCGCCGCTGGTGGTCGCCTACGCGCTGGCCGGCACGCTGGACATCGACCTGACCCGCGACCCGATCGGCACCGGCAGCGACGGCCAGCCGGTGTACCTGAAGGACATCTGGCCCAGCAACCAGGAAATCTCCGACACCATCGCCGGCGCGATCAGCCCGGAGATGTTCAACAAGAACTACGCCGACGTGTTCAAGGGCGACAGCCGCTGGAACGCGATCGCCTCGCCGGACGGCGCGGTGTACCAGTGGGGCGACTCCACCTACATCAAGAACCCGCCCTACTTCGAAGGCATGAGCATGGCCCCGGGCACGGTGGAGGACATCCATGGCGCCCGCGTGCTGGGCCTGTTCGGCGATTCCATCACCACCGACCACATCTCGCCGGCCGGCTCGATCAAGAAGGACAGCCCGGCGGGCCGCTTCCTGATCTCCAAGGGCGTCGATCCGAAGGACTTCAACTCCTACGGCTCGCGCCGCGGCAACGACGACGTGATGGTGCGCGGCACCTTCGCCAACATCCGCATCAAGAACCTGATGCTGGACGGCGTCGAGGGCGGCTACACCCTGCACGTGCCGAGCGGCGAGCAGATGGCGATCTACGACGCGGCGATGAAGTACAAGGCGGAGAAGACCCCGCTGATCGTGATCGCCGGCAAGGAGTACGGCACCGGCTCCAGCCGCGACTGGGCGGCCAAGGGCACGCTGCTGCTGGGCGTGAAGGCGGTGGTCGCCGAGAGCTTCGAGCGCATCCACCGCTCCAACCTGGTCGGCATGGGCGTGCTGCCGCTGCAGTTCCAGGACGGCCAGAACGCCAGGTCGCTGGGCCTGACCGGCAAGGAGAGCTTCGAGATCACCGGCCTCGAGGGCGGCGAGTCGAAGGAGGCCAAGGTGGTCGCCACCGCGGCGGACGGCAGCAAGAAGGAATTCACCGTGAAGGTGCTGCTGCTCACGCCGAAGGAGCGCGAGTTCTTCCGCCACGGCGGCATCCTGCAGTACGTGCTGCGCCAGCTGGCGGGCAAGAAGGCGGCCTGAGCGCCCCTGCATCGCGGAAAGACAAGCCGCTCCGGGCGACCGGGGCGGCTTTTTCGTGGTGGGCCATGCCCGTCCCCGTCCGTCCATCGCGGCCGGAGGCCGCTCCCACGGGCCTGCGGCAACCTTGTGGGAGCGGCCTCCGGCCGCGCTGGCCTGGACCTCGCCTACAGCTCACGCCGCCAACTGGCCGAATAGCACCGCCACTCGCCGCCCTCCTCGCGCCAGGCCGACTCGACGCGGTACACGCCGGCCTCCTCCGGCAGCAGTCCGCTGCCGTGGCCGGTCAGCGTCACCGTCACCGTGGCCACCCAGCGCGAGCCGCGCGGTTCCAGATCGATCGGCCCCGGCGCGACGCCGGCATGCTCGCCGCGCAGCCGCAGCAGGCGCAGCAGGCCGCCCAGGCGCTGGCGGTCGAGCTCGCCGCCGTTGCCGTCGAAATCGGCGGTCAGCGGCTCGACCAGCGCGCCGGCATCGTCACGCTCGGCAGCCTGCGCCATCCGCTGGATCGCCTCGCGGATGCGCGACTCGGCCGGCGCGCGGTGGCAGCCCGCGAGCGCCAGCAGGGCGACGATGCACGCCACCGCGAACCGTCCTTTCCATCGCCTGTCCATCACCCGGAAACCTCGCTGCGGCGCGGCTTGCCGCTATACGCGAGCGTATGCTCCAATGCGGCGCGCACATCGTGCGGCGCACCGCACTTTCTCCAGGAACAGGATCGAACATGAGCAATGAGCGTCCGTGGCTGGCCCATTATCCGGCTGGTGTCCCCGCGCAGATCGACATCAACGAATATGCCTCGGTCACCGCGGTGCTGGAAGAAGCCTTCGAGCGCTTCCGCGACCGCCCGGCGTTCGCCAACTTCGGCAGGAAGCTCAGCTACGGCCAGATCGACGCGATGAGCCGCCGGTTCGCCGGCTACCTCACCGGCGAGCTCGGGCTGGCCAAGGGCGACCGCATCGCGATCATGATGCCGAACGTGCTGCAGTACCCGATCGCGCTGTTCGGCGCACTGCGCGCCGGCCTGGTGGTGGTCAACACCAACCCGATGTACACCGCGCGCGAGCTGCGCCACCAGCTCGAGGACTCCGGCGCCAAGGCGATCGTGGTGCTGGACAACTTCGCCGCCACGCTGGAGGAAGTGATCGCCGAGACTGGGGTGAGGCACGTCGTCACCACCGGCATCGGCGACCTGCTGGGCTTCCCCAAGGGCGCGCTGGTCAACTTCGCGGTCAGGCACGTCAAGAAGATGGTGCCGCCCTACCGCCTGCCGCAGGCGGTGCGCTTCCGCGACGCGCTGGCGCGCGGCGCGCGGCACCCGCTGCCGAAGGTGGCGCAGAGCCACGACGACATCGCCTTCCTGCAGTACACCGGCGGCACCACCGGCGTGGCCAAGGGCGCCATGCTCACCCACGGCAACATGATCGCCAACATGCTGCAGGCCGGCGCCTGGATCGGCGCCAACCTCAAGCAGGGCCAGGAGGTGGTGATCACCGCGCTGCCGCTGTACCACATCTTCTCGCTCACCGCGAACGGCCTCGTGTTCATGCGCCTGGGCGGCCTGAGCTGGCTGATCACCAACCCGCGCGACATGCCTGGCTTCGTCAAGGAGCTGCGCGCCTCCGGCTTCACCGCGATCACCGGCGTCAACACGCTGTTCAACGGCCTGCTCAACACGCCCGGCTTCGCCGACCTGGACTTCTCCCGGCTGCGCCTGAGCCTGGGCGGCGGCATGGCGGTGCAGCGCGCGGTGGCCGAGCGCTGGAAGAAGGTCACCGGCTGTACCCTGGTCGAGGCCTACGGCCTCACCGAGACCTCGCCCGCGGCCTGCATCAACCCGCTCGACCTCAAGGACTACAACGGCTCGATCGGCCTGCCGATCTCCTCCACCGACGCGGCGATCTGGTCGGAGGACAACCGGCCGCTGCCGCCCGGCGAGGTGGGCGAGCTGATGATCCGCGGCCCGCAGGTGATGAAGGGCTACTGGAACCGCCCCGACGAGACCGCCAAGGTGCTCGGCCCCGACGGCTGGCTGCACACCGGCGACATCGCGCGGATGGACGAGAACGGCTACTTCTACATCGTCGACCGCAAGAAGGACATGATCCTGGTGTCCGGCTTCAACGTCTATCCGAACGAGGTCGAGGACGTGGTGATGCAGCATCCCGGCGTGGCCGAGGTGGCCGCGGTGGGCGTGCCGGACGAGCACTCCGGCGAGGTGGTCAAGCTGTTCGTGGTGCGCAAGGACCCCGGCCTCACCGTCGAGTCGCTCAAGGCGTTCTGCCACGACAACCTCACCGGCTACAAGCGGCCGAAGGTCATCGAGTTCCGCGACGCGCTGCCCAAGTCCAACGTGGGCAAGATCCTGCGCCGCGAGCTGCGCGACGAGAAGAAGGCGGCGCCCGCCGCCGGCTGACCGGCCGCGCGCCGCGCCAGACGAAAACGCCCGCTGCGCAGCGGGCGTTTTTCTTTCGCGGCCGGAGGCCGCTCCCACGGCGACCCGATGTGGGAGCGGCCTCCGGCCGCGATCCCGGAAACGCCGCGGTCAGTCGTGCCAGTGCTCCAGGATGTCGGCGTAGCCGCCGAGCAGGTTCCACAGCGGCACCTGCTTGTCCTCCGGGATGCGCGAGTAGGCCAGCCCGATGTGCCGCTCCGACACGCGCGCCACCACCGCCTCCAGGTGGATGTGCAGGTCGCGCGCGAAGATCATGTCCAGCACCCAGGTCTCGCCCTGCCGCCCCTGCCAGTCGCGCGGCCGCCGCAGCAGCACGCCGGTGGCCGAGATGTCGACCAGCTCGGTGGGGTGCGACCGTTCGCCCTGGCTCATCAGCACCGTGGTTTCGATGCGCATGCGCGCCGGCCGAAGGTATTCGCTGGACAGGCCGTCCCTGCCCTTTTCGTCGATGCTCATGGGTCTCCCCGGCCCTCCGTCGCTGCTGCCGCAGGCCGGCTTGCACGTCGCCACGCCAAGCCGCCGATTCTCGTTCGGACGATCCGTTTGTCCAGCCCCGCCGCCACGTTTCTCCCCGACCGGCACGGTGCCCGGCGGGATCGAGAAACATTTTAGCAACCGCCGTGCCAAGCCCCGGGCACGCGCCGATGCGCCCGCGCGCGCGAACGGCCGGGCGCCCATGCGTGCATGGCGACGGCCAGGGTCACAATCTGCCCCGCACCGTACCACCCGCCACGGCGATCGCGGCCGTCCGGCGTTCAGGCGCGGCGCCCGGCCGCGCTGGACTTGCCGCAGCGCAGCCGCTAACCTGTGCCTCCGACACAGGACCGCGGCGTGGCGCCCCACCGGAGAATCCGGCAGCCGCCACCATCCGCGATGGACCCGGCAGACCCTTGCAGTGCTGGCGGCGAGCGCGCCGCCCGTCGTGCATTGCGCCAGCGCCGAAACCTGGGTCCGGGTGCAACCCGCCCGCAGCCGTCGGCCAGCCAGACCGTGACCTTCGTCCGAGAGGTTTCGTCTCGCCGCCGCGGCGATGCCCGCCGGGCCTGGCCGGGCCGCACGACGAGGAAGGTTCGCAGGCCGCGAAGCCGCTTCGCGGTCGGAACACGGGGGACAGCAGTCCGTCACGGGGGCAGCATCACCGCGACGACGATACGTTGCAGCATTGCGGCCGCCCTGCGCGGCCCCACGACATGCATTGATGACCACTGAGCAAGCGCCTCAGCCCGCAGACAAACCGGACGCCTTCGCGGCGGTGCCCCAGCAGCAGGAGATGCCGCTGGCGATCGTGCGCGGCGAACCGCTGCTGCAGATGCCGCAGGACCTGTACATCCCGCCGGACGCGCTGGAGGTCATCCTGGAGGCGTTCGAGGGCCCGCTGGACCTGCTGCTGTACCTGATCCGCCGGCAGAACCTGGACATCCTGGACATCCCGATTGCCGAGATCACCCGGCAATACATGGAATACATCGACATGATGCGGGACGTGATGCGGCTGGAGCTGGCCGCCGAGTACCTGCTCATGGCCGCCATCCTCGGCGAGATCAAGTCGCGGCTGCTGCTGCCGCGGCCGCCGGCCGAGGAAGGCGTGGAGGAGGACCCGCGCGCGGAGCTGGTGCGCCGCCTGCAGGAGTACGAGCGCTTCAAGAAGGCCGCCGAGGACATCGACGCGCTGCCGCGCCTGGAGCGCGACACCGTGGTCGCGCAGGCCGACGTGGGCGAGCGCACCGTGGTCCGGCTGCCGCCGCCGCTGGACCTGAAGGAAATGCTGCTGGCGCTCAAGGACGTGCTGCACCGCGCCGAGCTGTTCGGCCACCACGCGATCAGGCGCGAGGCGCTGAGCGTGCGCCAGCGCATGGGCGAGCTCCTGGAGAAGCTCGACGAGCGCCAGTTCCGCCGCTTCGAGAGCCTGTTCGACGTCAGCGAGGGCCGGCTCGGCGTGGTGGTGACCTTCCTGGCCATGCTGGAGCTGGCCAAGGAGATGCTGATCGAGATCGTGCAGGAAGAGCCGCTGGCGCCGATCTACCTGAAAGCCAAGGCCGGCACGGCCGAGGAAGCCACGGAGACGGACGAGGCGCCGCCGCTCTCCGCCTCCGCGGGCGACTGAACGCCCGCCACCGAATTCCATCCGCAGCCACCAGGGTCATGCAGATCGAACAACTCAAACCGATAGTCGAGGCCGCCCTGCTCGCCGCCAGCCAGCCGCTCAGCGTGGTGCAGCTGTGCGAGCTGTTCGCCGAGGAGGACGAGGTCGGCCGCGACGACGTCGCCCGCGCGCTGGAGGCGCTGGCCGCCGACTGCGAGGGCCGCGGCGTGGAGCTGAAGGAAGTCGCCTCCGGCTTCCGCTACCAGGTCCGCCAGGCGGTGCACCCGTGGGTGTCGCGGATGTGGACCGAGAAGCCCAGCCGCTATTCGCGCGCGCTGCTGGAGACGCTGGCGCTGATCGCCTACCGCCAGCCGATCACCCGCCCCGAGATCGAGCAGATCCGCGGCGTGGTGGTGTCCTCCAACATCATCAAGACGCTGGAGGAGCGCGGGTGGATCCGCGTGGTGGGCCACCGCGACGTGCCCGGCCGGCCGGCGCTGTTCGGCACCACCCGCGCCTTCCTCGACTACTTCAACCTGAAGTCGCTGGACGAACTGCCGCCGCTGTCGGAAATCCGCGAGATGGAAGACCCGCAGCTGCGGCTGGACGAGGAGCCCCTGCCCGCCCGCGTGGCGCGCGACCTGCCGATCGACCCCGACGGGGACGCCGCGGACGATGCCGGCGCCGCGGCCACGGACGACGCGGCCGCAGCCACGGAAGCCGCGGATGCGGCCGCCGGAACGGCACAAGCGGGAGCGGGCAACGACGACGGCGAGGCGCCTTCCGCCAGCGAAATCGAGCCCGACGCCGCCGCGCTCGCCGCGGCAGTCGACGAACTGGCCGAGGCCAACGCCGACCCCTCCGCGGCCGACCCGGCCGCCCATGACACCGATGCGGCGCCCGCCCCCGAGGCCGGCGCCGAACCCGACCACCCCACTGCCGACGAGGCAGCGACCCCAGCGGACGCCGACCCCGGCGCCGCCGAGCAGGACACCGAGGAGTACCGCGCATGACTGCGCCGCAGAAAGCCGTCTTGACCCTGAAACGCGAACCGCGCAACGACGCCGGCCCGACGCTGGAGGAACGCCTGCACAAGGTGCTCGCCAACGCGGGCCTGGGCTCGCGCCGCATGCTGGAGCAGCGCATCCAGGCCGGCGAGGTCGAGGTGAACGGAGCGCCCGCCGGCATCGGCGCCAGCGTGCACGCGGGCGACCGCGTGACCATCGACGGCAAGCAGTTCGTCGTCGCCACCGACAGCCGCGACGACACCGAGGTGCTGGTCTACCACAAGCCCGAGGGCGTGGTGACCACCCGCGAGGACCCCGAGGGCCGCCCCACCGTGTTCGAGCAGCTGCCGCGCCTGAAGGGCGCGCGCTGGGTCGCGGTGGGCCGGCTGGACATCAACACCACCGGCCTGCTGCTGCTCACCACCGACGGCGAGCTGGCCAACGCGCTGATGCACCCGCGCAGCGGGCTGGAGCGCGAGTACCTGTGCCGCGTGCACGGCGAGGTGCCCGACGAGGTGATCGAGCAGCTCAAGGCCGGCGTGGAGCTGGAGGACGGCCCCGCCCGCTTCGACGAGATCGCGGTGATCAGCCGCGGCGGCAGCCACAGCTGGTTCCGCGTGGTGATCCGCGAGGGCCGCAACCGCGAGGTGCGCCGGCTGTGGGATTCGCAGGGCTTCCTGGTCAGTCGCCTCAAGCGCATCCGCTACGGCAGCGTGGAGCTGCCGCGCACGCTGCGCCGCGGCGACTGCGAGACGCTCGGGGAGGAAGCGGTGAAGGAGCTGCGCCGCACCGCCGGCCTCGGCGCGCCGCAGCCGGTGCTCACGCTGAGCCCGGTGCTGCACCAGCGCCGCGCGCCCCGCGGCGTGGTCGAGTACCGCCCCGAGCGCGGCGCCGGCACGGCCTGGAGCGGCACCTACCACGACGAGGCGCGCGAGCTGCGCGCGTTCGACCGCATCCACGAGGAACCGGCGCGCGGACGCGGCAGCAAGCCGCGCCGACCCGGCAAGGAAGTCAACGGCAACCTGATCCGCCCGGAGCACGCGCCCAAGCGCCGCAAGAACAAGCGCGGCGTGGCGCCGGGCCAGGAACTGCCGTCGGTGCGCACCTGGTTCGCCGGCGAGACCCGCGAGGGTGGACGCGGCGGCCCGGCGCCGGCCGGCAACCGCCGTCCCCAGGGCGGCAAGCCGTTCGGCGGCGGCAACCCCGGCGGCAACCGCGCGCGCGGCAACCGCCCCGGCCAGGGCCAGGGCGGGCGGCCGCAGAACCGCGGGGGCAGCCGTCCGCAGGGCCACGGCGGCGGACGCCCGCACGGCGGCGGACGCGGCGGCAACCGCCAGGGCTGAACGGCCATGGCCGTCCGCATCTACCACAACAGCCGCTGCTCGAAGTCGCGCGCCACGCTGGAGCTGCTGCAGGCGCGCGGCGTCGCCTGCGAGGTGGTCCACTACCTGGAGACGCCGCCCGGCGCGGCCGAGCTCAGGGAGCTGCTGGGCCTGCTCGGCATGGCGCCGCGCCGGCTGCTGCGTACCGGCGAGGACGAGTACGAGGCGCTGGGCCTGGACGATCCCGCGCTGGACGACGAGGCGATCATCGCGGCGATGGCCGCCCACCCGCGCCTGATCGAGCGCCCCATCGTGGTCGCCAACGGCAAGGCCGCGATCGGCCGGCCGCCCGAGAACGTGCTGGCGATCCTCTGACCTTCTCCCTCTCCCCTCCGGGGAGAGGGTCGGGGTGAGGGGTCGCTCTTGCGACACCCTGTCCCATCTGCGCCCGGTCGTTGTCATCAGCGCGCGGAAGGCCACTGCCCCGGGCTCCACCGCAAGCCCCGGCCCCTCACCCTAACCCTCTCCCCGGAGGGGAGAGGGAATCAAGGTCGCGGGATCAATCGACCAGGGTGAAATCGTCCGCGTCCATCCACGCCGGGAAGCGCTCGCGGTGCGCCAGCAGCGGCGCGGGGTCGAGCGTCACCGTCACCACCTGCTCCTGCGGCCCCAGCTCCACCAGCGGCTCGCCCACCGGGTCGAGCACGGCGCTGTCGCCCGCGTAGGGCAACTGGTTGCCGTCGACGCCGACGCGGTTCACGCCGATCACGTAGCTCAGGTTCTCGATCGCCCGCGCGCGCAGCAGCGTGCGCCAGGGCTGCCGGCGCGGCGCCGGCCAGTTGGCCACGAAGATGGCCAGGTCGTAGTCCATGCCGCCCGCCGCGCCTTCCAGCCGGCGGTTGCGCAGCCACACCGGGAAGCGCAGGTCGTAACAGACCTGCGGCAGGATGCGCCAGCCCCTCAGCTCCGCCACCAGCCGCTCGCGGCCGCCGCCGTAGCGCGTGTGCTCGCCGGCCATGCGGAACAGGTGGCGCTTGTCGTACTGCGCCAGGCCGCCGTCCGGGCGCGCCCAGACCAGCCGGTTGTAGACCGTGCCGCCCTCGCGGATGGCCAGGCTGCCGCACAGCACCGCGCCGGTTTCCCGCGCCAGCGCGCGCATCCACGCCACGCCCTCGCCGTCCATCGTCTCGGCGCTGGCGCGGGTGTCGTTGCTGAAGCCGGACAGGAAGGTCTCCGGCAGCACGACCAGGTCGCTGCGCCCGGCGCCGCGCACCAGCGCGCCGTAGTAGTCGCGGTTGGCCGGCGCGTCGTGCCAGCGGGTCGCGCCCTGCACCAGCGAGACGGTCAGCGGCGCCATGCTCACAGCCGGCACAGCCGCTCCGCGGCGGCCTCCATGGTGGCGTCGCTCTTGGCGAAGCACAGCCGCAGCAGGCGCGCGCCCGGCGGCGTCTCGTAGAACGGGGCGAGCGGGATCGCCGCCACGCCGCCCTCCTTCACCAGCCACTCGCTGAAGGCGAGGTCGTCCTTGTCGCTGATGGCCGAGTAGTCCACCAGCTGGAAATAGCCGCCCGGCACGTCCAGCAGCTTCAGCCGCGAAGGCGCCAGCAGCGCGCGGAAGCGGTCGCGCTTGGCCTGGTAGAACGCCGGCAGCTCCAGGTAGTGCTCCGGCGCGCTGGCGAGGAACTCGGCGAACGCCGCCTGCGCGGGATGGAAGGTGCAGAAGGTGAGGTACTGGTGCACCTTGCGGAACTCCGCCGACAGCGCCGCCGGCGCCACCGCGTAGCCGACCTTCCAGCCGGTGCAGTGGTAGGTCTTGCCGAAGCTGGACACCACGATGCTGCGCGCGGCCAGCTCCGGGTGGCGCAGCACGCTCTGGTGCGGCGCACCGTCGTAGACGATGTGCTCGTACACCTCGTCGGACAGCACCACGATGTCCGTGCCGCGCACCACCGCCGCCAGCTCGTCCAGGTCCGCCGCCGACAGCACCGCGCCCGAGGGATTGTGCGGGCTGTTGACCAGGATCATCCGCGTGCGCGGCGTGACGGCGTCGCGCACGCACTGCCAGTCGATGGCGAAGTCCGGCAGGGTCAGCGGGATGTGCACCGCGCGCGCACCCTGCAGCTCGATCGCCGGCTCGTAGCTGTCGTAGGCCGGGTCGAACACGATCACCTCCTCGCCCGCGCGCACCGTGGCGGCGATCGCGGCGAACAGCGCCTCGGTGGCGCCGGAGGTCACCGTGACCTCGGCGGCGGGGTCGAGCTCGCGGCCGTACAGCCGCCCGGTCTTGAGCGCGATCTGCTCGCGCAGCGGCGCGGTGCCGATGCCCGGCGCGTACTGGTTCTTCCCTTCGGCCATCGCGCGGGCCAGCGCCTCGCGCAGCGCCTCGGGCGGCTCGAAGTCGGGGAAGCCCTGCCCCAGGTTGACCGCCTTGTGCTCCAGCGCCAGCTGGCTCATCACGCTGAAGATGGTGGTGCCCACCTTGGGCAGCTTGGTTTCGAGGTTCATCGAGTGGCCGTATGGATGTCCAAATGCGAAGCCTAGCACGCGCGCCGCGCCGACCGACACGCCGCTAGGCGATCGCCGCCAGCGGCCGCGTCTTGCACTCCTCGTGCTTGCGGCGCGCGGCATCGGGCAGGCGCTCGGCCAGGAAGTCCACCAGCGCGCGCACGCCCGGCAGCATGCCGCGCCGGCTGGGGTAGACGAAGTGCATGGTGCCGTCGGGCACGCTCCAGTCCGGCAGTACCACCTCCAGCTCGCCGGCGGTGATCGCCGGCGCGCAGACGAACTCCGGCAGCAGCGTCACGCCCATGCCGCGCCGCGCCGCCTCCAGCAGCACGGCGAACTCGCCGGCGATCAGCCGCGCGCCCATCTCCACCGGCACGCGCGCGCCCTGCGCGTCGATCAGCTCCCACACCTGCGCGCCCTCGTGCTCCTGCGAGGTCAGCGCCGGCAGGCGCGACAGCTCGGCCGGGGTCTGCGGCCGCCCCAGCCGGTCCAGCAGCGCGGGGCTGGCCACCGCCAGCACGCGCGACTGGCCGAAGGTGCGCACCACCAGGTTCGCGTCGGTGTCGAGCCGGTTGCGCACGCGGATGGCGACGTCGATGCCCTCGCCCACCACGTCCACGCGGCGGTTGCTGGCCAGCACGCGCACCTGCACCTTGGGGTACTGCTCCATGAACTCCGGCAGCACGTGCGCCAACACGGTCTGCGCCAGCGCCACCGGACAGCTCAGGCGCACCACGCCGCGCGGCTCGGCGCGCAGCTCGTCCACCGCCTCCTGCGCCGCACGCGCCTCTTCCAGCATCGCGCGGCAGTGGGCATAGAAGCGCTCGCCTACTTCGGTGACCGCGAAGCGGCGGGTGGTCCGCTGCAGCAGGCGCACGCCCAGCCGCTCCTCCAGCTGCGCGATGCGCTTGCTCAGGCGCGACTTCGGAATGCCCAGCGCGCGGCCGGCGGCGGAGAAGCCGCCGTGCTCGACCACCGCCGCGTAGAAGTACAGATCGTTGAGATCCTGCATCGCGCCTTCGATAGCGACCATGACTGTTTCCAAGCAGAAACGACCAGTTCAATTCTAGCCGACTTATCGCGGGATTGTTGCCCGTCTATCGTGTTTCCCAACACCGGCACCGCCGGGCCTGATCGGGAGGAACGCGATGAAACTGCTGCATATCGATTCCAGCGTGCTGGGGGGCCACTCCGTCTCGCGCGAGCTGACCGCGCGGATCGTCGCCGAGCTGAAGCGTGCCGATCCCTCGCTCGACGTCGCCCACCGCGACCTCGCCGCGCAGCCGCTGCCGCACTGGACCCCGGTGGCCGACGCCGCCGATCCGCTGGCGCTGCTCGACAACGAGGTGCTGGAGGAATTCCTGGCCGCCGACGTGATCGTGCTCGGCGCGCCGATGTACAACTTCAGCATCCCCAGCCAGCTCAAGGCCTGGATCGACCGTATCCTGGTCGCCGGCAAGACCTTCCGCTACGGCGCCAACGGCCCCGAGGGCCTGGCCGGCGGCAAGCGCGTCATCGTGGCGTCCAGCCGCGGCGGCTTCTACGGCGAGGCCTCCGGCCGGGCGGCGATGGATTTCCAGGAGAAGTACCTGAGCGCCGTCTTCGGCTTCATCGGCATCGCCGACGTGCGGTTCGTGCGCGCCGAGGGCGTGGCGGTGAGCCCCGAGCACAAGACGCAGGCGCTGGCGTCCGCGCGCGACGCGATCGGCGCGCTGGCCGCCAGGGCGGCCTGATCCTTTCCCCCGCAAGCGGCCGCCGTCGCCCCCGTGGCGCGGCGGCCGTTCCCTTGGCGCCGTCCCGGCGCTGGAAATGCGGCGGCGCTCCCGACACACTGCGGCTTTCGTTCCCGCGGAGTCCGCCCATGAAAGGTTCGTCGCGCCTCGCCGCCGCGCTGTCCGTGCTGGCCATGCTGGCCGCCCCGGCGGCGCCGGCCGCCGATCTGCTGGTCCGCCACGTCAACGGCTACACGCTCGACGGCCAGGGCAGGCTCCACCGCTTCGACGCCATGCTGGTGGACCACGGCAAGGTGGTCGCCACCGGCACCGACGCGGAGCTGTCCCGGCAGGCGGGCCAAACCCAAGTGCTCGACGGCCATGGCCGTACCCTGCTGCCCGGCCTGATCGACGCCCACGGCCACGTGCTGGAGCTCGGCTACGCGCGCAACCAGGTCGACCTCGCCGGCTCCGCCTCGCTCGCCGACGCGCTGGCGCGGGTGAAGCGCTACGCCGCCGCGCACCCGGAGGCGCCGTGGATCCTCGGCGGCGGCTGGAACCAGGAGATCTGGAAGCTCGGCCGCTTTCCCACCGCCAGGGAGCTGGACGCCGTGGTGGCCGACCGGCCGGTGTGGCTGAGCCGCGTCGACGGCCACGCCGCCTGGGCCAACAGCGCGGCGATGCGCGCGGCGGGCATCACGCGCGACACCAGGGACCCGCCGGGCGGCCGCATCGAGCGCGACGCGCAGGGCAACCCCGCCGGCGTGTTCGTGGACGGCGCCACCGCGCTGATCGAGGCCAGGCGGCCCGCGCCCACGCCCGGGCAGATGGCCGGCGCGCTCGACACCGCGCTGGCCGAGCTGGCCAGCGTGGGCCTCACCGGCGTGGACGACGCCGGCATCGACCTGGCCACCTACCGGCTCTACCGGCAGTACGCCGACGCGCACAAGCTCACCGCGCGCATCTACGCGATGATCCGCGGCACCGAGGCGGACTTCGACGCGATCAGCGCCGACGGCCCGCTGGTCGGCCACGCCGACGACACCCTCACCGTGCGCGCGGTCAAGCTGTTCGCCGACGGCGCGCTGGGCAGCCGCGGCGCGGCGATGCTGCAGCCCTACTCCGACGACCCGGGCAACCGCGGCCTGCTGTTCATCCCGCCCGACGGGCTGGCCGCGATGATCGGCAAGGCGCTGGGCAAGGGCTACCAGGTGGCGATCCACGCGATCGGCGACCGCGCCAACCGCGAGGTGCTGGACGCCTATGCCGCCGCCTACAAGGCGCACCCGGACGGCATCGCGCTGCGCAACCGCGTCGAGCACGCGCAGATCGTCTCGCCCGAGGACATCCCGCGCTTCGTGCCGCTGCACCTGATCGCCTCGATGCAGCCGACCCACGCCACCTCCGACATGAACATGGCCGAGCAGCGCATCGGCCGCGCGCGCATGGCCGGCGCCTACGCCTGGCGCACGTTCCTCAAGCAGGGCACGGTGATCGCCGGCGGCTCGGACTTCCCGGTGGAATCGCCCAACCCGTTCTTCGGCATCTATTCGGCGGTGACCCGCCAGGACCACCAGGGCCAGCCGCCCGGCGGCTGGTATCCGCAGCAGAAGATGACGGTCCTCGAGGCGCTGCGCGCCTTCACCCTCGACGCCGCCTACGCCTCGCACGACGAGGCCGCGCGCGGCACGCTGGAGCCGGGCAAGTGGGCCGACTTCATCCTGGTCGACCGCGACATCATCGCCGGCAACCCGGCCGACATCTGGAAGACCAAGGTGCTGGAGACCTGGGTGGGCGGCAAGCGCGTCTACCAGGCCGCGGGGCATCCCTGAGAGCCTGTTCGAGAAGAGTGCCAGGAAGGCCGGCGGGATGAAGCGTGGGCGGGTGGAGGCGGCGTTCGCCGTTCTTGTTCTTCCTTCGCCCCGCGTGCGTCTCCGGTCGGGCGAAGCCGCGCCCGATCACCCGGCGCAGGGGCATGGCCTCGACGGGCCTGGCAGCGGGGCCGTTGGCGATCCTGCGTCAGGCTGATCGCGGCCGGAGGCCGCTCCCACGAGGCTTGCGAGGTTCCCTGTGGGAGCGGTCTCCGGCCGCGATGCTTGAACCATCGCCCCACTCACGCCCCACTGTCGCGGACCGACGTCGACTCCTTCGCCTCCCTGGCCTGCGCGCGACCGGCTCCCGGCGGGCACAGGAAGATCGTAAATAGGCGCTAAGCACCCGTTGACGGCATTCTGCCGCCCACCTCCGGCTTGCCGGGAGCCATCCACGCGCCATCCGCCGCAGCCCATGGCGCCAGCACGGCGACGCCCTCCCCTCGCCATGAATCCTTATCTTTCATGCAGTTGCGGCGCCTTTCCAAGGCGCGCCGCAAGGCCGTGGCGGCGCCTAGGCCATCAGTCATGGCCGGCTTCGATTGACAGTTTTCGATTCTGTGTTATAGTTCACTACAACACTGGTCAACGAGGTCACTAGGAGGCCCGTCATGAAAGCCCAGAACGTCAACCTGGCCGCCCTGGCCGCCGCCGCGCTGTTCACCGCCACCGGCCTGGCCGCCCTGCACACCCGCGTCCCGGTCGCCCCGGTCAGCGAGATCAACGGCGTGAAGGTGATCGACCTGGCGCCCGTCATGGTCCGCCCGAACGCCGAGGAAGTCCGCGCCGCCGCCCTGCTGACCGACGCCGGCGTGGCCAGCGCGATCGCCGTGCCGGCGATGTCCGGCAGCTCCGCCAGCAACGTCATGCGCCTGCTCGGGCAGCAACTGACCATGCCCTACTATTCGTTCGGCACCAAGTTTGCCCGCAGCAACAAGGAATAACCGTATGACCATCACCTGGAACGACAGCGTCCCGATCTATCGCCAGCTGCGCGAGCGCGTGGTGGCGATGATCCTGGACGGCGCCTTGAACGAAGGCGACCCGCTGCCGTCGGTGCGCCAGGTGGCGGCGGATTTCCAGATCAATCCGCTGACCGTATCCAAGGCCTACCAGGAACTGGTCGACGATCAACTGGTTGAGAAACGAAGGGGGTTGGGCATGTTCGTTACCGATGGCGCGCGCGAGGCGCTGCTCAAGTCCGAGCGCGAGCGGTTCCTGCGCGAGGAGTGGCCGGCGCTGTACGCGCGCCTGCAGCGGCTCGGCCTGGACCTGAAGACGCTGCTGCGCGAAGCGCCCGACAGCACGGAGAAGCAGCGATGAGCGCGATCGTCACCGCCAGGAACCTCGGCAAGCGCTACAAGAACACCGTGGCGCTGGACCACGTGAGCTTCCAGATCGAGTCCGGCCGCATCGTCGGCCTGATCGGCCCCAACGGCGCCGGCAAGACCACCGCGCTGAAGGCCATCCTCGGCCTCACCGACTTCCAGGGCGAGCTCAACGTGCTCGGTCTCGACCCGCGCACCCAGCGCGACAAGCTGATGGAGCAGGTCTGCTTCATCGCCGACGTGGCGGTGCTGCCGCGCTGGATCCGCGTGCGCGAGGCGGTCGACTTCGTCGCCAACGTGCACCCGCGCTTCAGCCGCGCCAAGTGCGAGGCCTTCCTGGCGCGCACCAAGCTGACGCCGGACATGCGCGTCAAGCAGATGTCCAAGGGCATGATCGTGCAGCTGCACCTGGCGCTGGTGATGGCGATCGACGCCCGCCTGCTGGTGCTGGACGAGCCGACGCTGGGCCTGGACATCCTCTACCGCAAGCAGTTCTACCAGAGCCTGCTGGAGGACTACTTCGACGAGCACAAGACCATCGTCGTCACCACCCACCAGGTCGAGGAGGTGGAGAACATCCTCACCGACCTGATGTTCATCCGCGACGGCAAGGTGGTGCTGGACACCGACATGGAATCGCTGGGCGACCGCTTCGCCGAGGTGATGGTGGGCGCCGACCGCGCCGCCGCCGCGCGCGCGCTCAAGCCGCTCGACGAGCGTCAGGTGTTCGGCAAGAGCATTTTCCTGTTCGACGGCGCCGACCGCGCGACGCTGGAGGCGCTCGGCGAGGTCCGCCGCCCCTCCGTCAGCGACCTGTTCGTCGCCACCATGAAGGGAACCTACGCATGAAGACCTTCTACTGGCTGGTCAAGCGCGAGTTCTGGGAGAACCGCGGCAGCTTCCTGTTCGCTCCCGTGATCTGCGGCGGCGTCGTGCTGCTGCTCACCCTGATGGGCGTCATCGCTGGCGAGGTGTTCCGCAGCCGCGCGGGCGTGCACGTGTCCGGCATGGATTTCGCGCAGCTGCGCTCGCACCTGGATGCCGGCGACCTCGACAAGTTCAGCATGGCGCTGGACATCACCATGCTGGTACCGAGCATGCTGATCGGCCTGGTGCTGTTCTTCGTGGTGTTCTTCTACTGCACCAACACCCTGGCCGACGAGCGGCGCGACCGCAGCATCCTGTTCTGGAAGTCGCTGCCGATCTCCGACCGCGCCACGGTGCTGTCCAAGGTCGTCTCGGCGGTGGTGGTGGCGCCGGTGATCGCCACCCTGGCCGGCATCGCGGCCGGGCTGGCGCTGCTGGTGCTGCTGGCGATCGCCGCGTCCTTCCACGGCGTCAACCTGTGGGAGATGCTGTGGAGCCTGCCGCATCCGCTGCGCATCACCGCCCACCTGCTCAGCAACCTGCCGCTCTACGTGGTCTGGTCGCTGCCCACGGTCGGCTGGCTGATGCTCTGCTCGGCCTGGGCGCGCAGCAAGCAGTTCCTGTGGGCGCTGGCGCTGCCGATCGGCAGCGGCATCCTGGTCGGCTGGTTCGGCCTGATGGACCTGTTCCACCGGGGCACCCTCTGGTACTGGAAGAACATCGTCGGCCGCCTGCTGCTCAGCGTCTTCCCCGGCGGCTGGATGCCCGACCACGCCCTGGGCATGGCCATGGGCGGCGCCGACGCCAGCCGCATGTTCGTCTCGCTCACCGACTACTCGCTGCTGCTCACCCCGCCGTTCCTGATCGGCGCCGTCGCGGGCATCGTGATGATCGCCGGCGCCATCTGGCTGCGCCGCTGGCGGGTCGACGGCTGACCCGCGCATCACAGGAGGACGCCATGAAACCCTTCGCTTTCAACGCACTCGCCCTGGCCCTGCTGCTGCCGCTGGCCGCCTGCAGCCAGTCCGGGCAGACCGACACCCAGCCGGGCGCCGCCGACGCCGTGGCCCAGGCGAGCAAGGAGGCCGACAAGGAAGTGCCTCCGTCGATGATCTCCGGCGAGATCCGCAAGGCGATGGAGGCGGCCAAGAAGGAGCTGGCGACCAAGAACATCGACATCCGCCACGTCCACGTCAACCACCACGGCAAGCATGACGACGACGAGCAGGACCCGCGCCCCAAGGCCGAGATCACCCCGCAGGGCGACCTGCTGATCGCGGGCAAGCCGGTGCCGGCCACGCCGGAACAGCATGCCCTGCTGCTGGACTACCGCCAGCAGATCGTCGGCATCGCCGAGGCCGGCATGGACATCGGCTCCCACGCCGCCGACATGGGCGTCGACGTGGCCAAGGAAGCGGTGTGGGGCGCGCTCACCGGCAAGAGCGACAAGGAGATCGAGGCGGCGATCAAGCCGCAGACCGACAGGATCGAGGCCGCCGCCGCCGTCCTGTGCCAACGGATGCCCGGCCTGCTCTCCGCGCAGCAGAAGCTGGCCGCGGCCATGCCGGAGTTCAGGCCCTACGCGACCATGCAGCAGAAGGACGTCGACGACTGCGGCAAGAAAACGGCGGACAAGGACGACCGTCCGGAAGACCGCCGCAACTGACGGATGCCCGGCGCGCCACGGACGGTGCCATCCGCCGCCGGCGCGCGAACTCCTGCAAGACCCCGACGCTACCGACACCCACCCTGGAGCCCAGATGGCACGCCACTTCCTCGCACCCATGCTGCTCGCGGCCACCCTGCTCGCCGGCTGCAGCGGCCTCGGCGACACCAGCATCGCCAACGGCGGCATCGTGCTCGACCACGGCGAAATCACCCTGCACGCCAGCGACGCGCCGGCGGCGACCATCGACGCCGCCGGCACGCTGCGCATCGACGGCAAGGCGGTGGCGCTCGCTCCCGACCAGCGCGCGCTGCTGCTGCGCTACTACCAGGGCGTGCGCGCGGTGCGCGAGCACGGCATCGCCACCGGCAAGGCCGGCGCCGCGGCCGCGGCGGCATCGCTGAAGGACGCCGTCGCCGGCGGCAGCGCGGCCGGCGACAAGGCCGCCGACCGCGCCGACCTGGTGACGCGGATGGCGACGCGCATCTGCCAGGACCTGGCCGAGGTGAAGGCCGCGCAGGACGCGCTGGCCGTCCAGCTGCCCGCGTTCAAGCCCTACGCGAACATCCTCGACGAGGACAAGGACTGCCACGACGACGGCAAGGCGGCGCCGTAGTCCCGCGCCGCCCGCGACCCGGCGGTGGGTTCAGCCCCCGCCGCCGCCCTCGCCGTGGATGCCGCCGCGGGTCAGCGCCATCGGGTCGAGCAGCTTCTTCAGCTCCTCCCGCGGCAGGCCGGTGGTCTCCAGCGCCACGTCCAGGATCGGCCGCTTCTCCTTGTAGGCGCGCTTGGCGGTGGCCGCGCCCTTCTCGTAGCCGATCACCGGGTTGAGCGCGGTGACCAGGATCGGGTTCAGCGCCAGCGCCTGGTTGACCCGCTCCTTGTTGACCTTGAAGCCGGCGATGGCCTTGTCGGCCAGCAGCCGCGAGACGTTGGCGAGCAGGCCGATCGACTGCAAGAGGTCGTAGGCGATCAGCGGCAGCATCACGTTGAGCTGGAAGTTGCCGGACTGGCCGGCCACGGTGATCGCCGCGTCGTTGCCGATCACCTGCGCGGCCACCATCGCGGTGGCTTCGGGGATCACCGGGTTCACCTTGCCCGGCATGATCGAGGAGCCCGGCTGCAGCGCCGGCAGCTCGATCTCGCCCAGGCCGGCCAGGGGCCCGGAGTTCATCCAGCGCAGGTCGTTGGCGATCTTCATCAGCGCCACCGCCAGCGTCTTCAGCGCGCCGGACAGCTCCACCGCGGCGTCCTGCCCCGCGATGCCCTCGAAATAGTTGCCGGCCGACTCGAACTTCGCCCCGGTCAGCCGCTTCAGCGCCTTCGCCACCGCGGGGCCGAACTTCGGGTCGGCGTTGATGCCGGTGCCCACCGCGGTGCCGCCCTGCGGCAGGCGGCGCATGCGGCGGAGCGCGTCCGCGATGCGCTCCTCGGCGGCGGCGATCTGCGCCGACCAGCCGGACAGCTCCTGCCCGAAGGTCACCGGCATCGCGTCCATCAGGTGCGTGCGGCCGGTCTTGGGCACGTTGCGCAGCTCGCGGGCGCGGCGGTCGATCGTCCTGCGCAGGTGCTTCAGGGCGGGCAGCAGTTCCTCGCTCGATCCCAGCACGGCGCTGACGTGGATCGCGGTGGGGATCACGTCGTTGGAGCTCTGCCCGTAGTTGACGTGGTCGTTGGGATGCACCCTGCCGCCGGCCCTGGAGGCGATGTGGGCGATCACCTCGTTGGCGTTCATGTTGGTGCTGGTGCCCGAGCCGGTCTGGAACACGTCGATCGGGAACTGGTCGTCGAACTGGCCCTCGGCCACCGCCAGCGCGGCCTTGCGGATCGCCGCGGCCTGCCCCTTCTTGAGGTAACCGAGCTGCAGGTTGGCCTCGGCGGCGGCGGCCTTGATCAGCCCCAGCGCGCGGATGAAGCCGCGCGGCAGGCGCAGGCCGGAGACCGGGAAGTTGTCGATGGCGCGCTGGGTCTGCGCGCCGTACAGCGCGTCGGCGGGCACCTTCAGTTCGCCCATGCTGTCGTGTTCGATGCGGAAACCGCTCATTGCGAGACTCCTTCAAGCCGGGGATGGCAGGGAACCGGCCAAGCGTAGCGCGATGGCCGGCCTCGCGCCTGCGCCCGCCCGGGCCGGCGGCTCCGGTAAAATGCGCGTTTTCCCCTTGCCGGAACCGCCGCGATGTCCACCCACGCCCTCACCGCCCTCTCGCCGCTGGACGGCCGCTACGCCGCCAAGGTCGAGCCGCTGCGCCCGGTCTTCAGCGAATTCGGCCTGATGCACCGCCGCGTCCGCGTGGAGATCGAGTGGCTGCTCGCGCTGGCCGCCGAGCCGGGCGTGGCCGAGCTGCCGCCGTTCTCCGGCGCGCAGGTGGAACAGCTGCGCGCGATCGCCGACGGCTTCGGCGTGGAAGACGGCGAGCGCATCAAGGCGATCGAGGCCACCACCAACCACGACGTGAAGGCGGTGGAGTACTTCATCAAGGAGCGCATCGGCGCCGATCCCGCGCTGGCCCAGGCCAGGGAGTTCGTGCACTTCGCCTGCACCAGCGAGGACATCAACAACCTCTCCTACGCGCTGATGCTGCGCGACGCGCGCGCCGGCGTGCTGCTGCCGGCCATCGACGGCATCGTCGCCAGGCTGCGCGCGCTGGCGCGCGCCAACGCCGCGCTGCCGATGCTCTCGCGCACGCACGGCCAGACCGCCTCGCCCACCACGCTGGGCAAGGAGCTGGCCAACGTGGTCGCCCGGCTGGAGCGCCAGCGCGCGCAGTTCGCCGCGCTGACCGTCCCCGGCAAGATCAACGGCGCGGTGGGCAACTACAACGCGCACGCCGTCGCCTACCCCGAGGTGGACTGGCAGGCCTTCTCGCGCCGCTTCGTGGAAAGCCTGGGGCTGGAGTGGAACGCCTACACCACGCAGATCGAGCCGCACGACGGCGTGGCCGAGTACTGCGACGCGGTCCGCCGCCTCAACGTGATCCTGATCGACCTGGCCCGCGACGTGTGGGGCTACATCTCGCTGGGCTACTTCAGGCAGGCGCTCAAGGCCGGCGAGGTGGGCTCCTCCACCATGCCGCACAAGGTCAACCCGATCGACTTCGAGAACGCCGAGGGCAACCTCGGCCTCGCCAACGCCCTGCTCGGCCACTTCGCCGGGAAGCTGCCGATCAGCCGCTGGCAGCGCGACCTCACCGACTCCACCGTGCTGCGCGCGCTGGGCACCGCCTTCGGCCACACGCTGGTGGCGCTGGAATCGCTGGCCAAGGGCCTGGGCAAGCTCAGCGTGAACCCCGAGCGCCTCGCCGCCGACCTCGACGCCAGCTGGGAAGTGCTGGCCGAGGCGGTGCAGACGGTGATGCGCCGCTACGGCCTGCCCGAGCCCTACGAGCAGCTCAAGGCGTTGACCCGCGGCCAGGGCATCACGCGCGAGTCGATGCGCGCCTTCATCGAAGGCCTGCAACTGCCGGCGGAAGCGAAGCAGCGCCTGCTCGACCTCGCGCCCGGCGGCTACACCGGCCTGGCCGAGACGCTGGCGAAGGGCATCTGAGCCGGCGCCGCGTCAGGGAGGACGCCATGACGAGCTTCGGCCCGGCGCGGGAGCCCGGCGAGCCCGCCAGCCGCTTCGGTTCGTGCGCGTGGAAATGGCCAGGCTGCCGCCGTCGGTGCGGCAGTCCGTCGAAGGCAGCGAAGCGCACCGGCGCATCGCCCCGCGCGGCGGCCGATAGCGCGCGGGGCGCGCCGCGAACGGCACGCCCCGTATCGAGCTTCGGCCTGCACTGGCAGGTCGAAGCGGGATGCTCTCAGGGCACGGCCTTGCGCAGGCCCTCGGCCTCCAGCGCCTTGCGCACCGCCGGCCGCTCGGCCACGCGCTTCTGGAACTCGCCCAGCGCGGGGAAATCCGACAGGTCCAGCTCCACCGCGCGTGCCCAGTTGGTGACGGTGAACAGGTAGGCGTCGGCCACGGTGAAATGCTCGCCCAGCAGGTAGGGCTGCTTCGCCAGCACGCCTTCCAGCAGCGCGTAGCGGCGGCGCAGGTAGTCCTTGCGCTCGGCGCGCGTGGCATCCGGCGTATCCGGCTTGAACAGCGGGCTGTAGGTCTTGTGCAGTTCGGAGTTGATGTAGCCCAGCATCTCCTGCAGGCGGTAGCGCGCCAGCGTGCCGTTGGCGGGCGCCAGTCCGCTCTCCGGCTTCAGGTCGGCCAGGTACTGCACGATCGCCGGGCCCTCGGTGAGCAGCTGGCCGTCGTCCAGCTCCAGCGCCGGCACGTAGCCCTTGGGGTTGATCTGCCAGAAGTCGCGGCCGGTCTCGGTGCGCTTGGCCTTGCCGTCGACCTTCTCCAGTTGCAGGGGAATGCCGGCTTCCAGCGCCACGATGTGGGGCGAGAGCGAACAGGCGCCAGGGGAGTAGTAGAGCTTCATGCCATGTCTCCGCACGGGTTGGGGGAACCATGCCACGGCGGCCGAGGCCGCCACGGGCGAGGTGCGCATCCTAGTACCGCATGGTTACGGGTGGATACCACCTAACCTGCGGTTAGCGCGAAAATGCGGTATCCCGCTGGTTACCGGAGTCCCCGATGGGCCTGCCCGTCCGCAAGAGCAAGGTGGCGCCGCCGCCCGCCTGCCCGCTCACCGAAAGCCTGGCGCTGCTGCGCGGCGCCTGGGCGCCGAACGTGATCTGGTGCCTGAGCGGCGAGCCGCGCCGCTTCGGCGAGCTGCGCCACGACATCCCGCGCATCTCCGCGCGCGTGCTGAGCGCCCGCCTGCGCGAGCTGGAATCGCGCGGCCTGGTGACGCGGCGCGTGCTGGCCACCTCGCCGCCGTCCGCCGAGTACGCGCTGACCGGGATGGGGCGCGAGCTGCTGCCGGCGATCCGCGCGCTGGCCAGCGTGGGGCAGAAGCTGATCGACGGCTGGAGCGCGCGGCCGCCGGCCGCCGTGCCGCGAAAGCCGCGCGGCGGCGCCGGAAGCGCCACGGCGAAACCGAAGTAACCCGGACACGGCGCCGGGAGCGCCCGTCGGCGAACGGGCGGGCCGGATGGCAGCGGCGCCACCGCCCGCACGAAGCGCAACGATGCGCTCCCCCGCCCTGCGCGTCTCCCTTCCGATGCCGCAAATGTCGAACGCGTACCGGTCGCGCCGTGCGCGCCGTACTACGCTGCCGCACGGGAATGCCTGGCCGCGGGCATGCGGCGAGGGGCGGGCAAGGCCCATGGACGATCAAGTTCCATCCTCGATCAGGCACAAGGAGACGTTGGCATGAAACGCATCGCGTTATGGATGTTCACGCTCGCCCTACTGCTCGTCGGGCGCATCCCTGCGGCGCACGCGCAGGGGGAGAGCGACTACAGCCACGGCGTCACGGTCGCGGGAACGACTGCGACGATCTGGTTCCGGCCCACGGATGCGTCCACCTCGTGGGTGGACGTGCACTACACGCTCGACGGCGGCGTCCAGCAGAACCTCCGCATGGGCTACGACGGCGGCGCCGCGCGCTACCAGACGGCGGTGACGCCCGTCGGCGCCGGATCGGTCATCAACTATTCGTTCACCTACAACAAGGGCGGTCCCGCCTACGACAGCGCCGGTTACACCTACACGGTCGGCTCGGACAGCGGCGGCAACCCGGGCAACGGCGGCGACCAGGGCGGCGGCTGGAACGGCCAGACCACCTTCCACATCGTCAACCAGACCAACGGCCGCTGGGCCGACAACCAGGTCTACTGGGCCATCATCGGGCGCGACTGGGCCACCGGCCAGTTCGTCCACGTCGACGCCGGCGGCCACCTGGTGCCGATGTCGACCGCGGACAACGGCGCGCTCAGCAAGAACGGCGAAGGCTACACCAATTATTTCCACTCCCTCGCCGAGCTCAGTTCGGTGACGATCCCGCCGCTGGATTCGGCGCGCATCCTGTTCTCGGTCGGCTCGCCGATGTACATCAAGGTGGTGACCGACGCCAACGGCAAGATCGGCTATGCGGGCGCCAACATCGAGAATCCCACCGACCCGAACATCGACGTCTATTTCGACTTCGGCGAGATGGCGATCCTGCCGCCCGGCAACGCCAACCAGGGCATCTTCGTCAACACCACCCGCGTCGATCAGTTCGGCTTCCCGATCAAGCTGCGGGTGCAGGGCCTGGGCGGCTTCGACCGCACGGTCGGCGAGCCGCTCACGGAAAGCCGCGACGCGATCTTCGCCGCCTACCTGGCCGCCGTCCCGGCGGAATTCGCCGGCCTCGCCCAGGCGCCCTACGCGCCGTACCGCATCGTGGCACCGTCGCACGCCTCGTTCGCCGCGGGGCAGGCGAACGGCAACTACCTGCAGGGCTACATCGACGGCGTCTGGAACCGCTATCGCAGCGAGGACCTGGTGTTCACGCTCGACAACCTCGGCACCTTCCATGGCCGCGTGAGCGGCAACACCTTCGTGTTCACCGGCGGCAACGGGAACGGCACCTACTACATCAACGGCATCCCCAGCACTTCGGAGGTCTTCCTGGGCAACGGCCTGCTCAACGATCCCGCGGGCGCGAGCGATGCGGCGACCCAGCTGCAGATCCAGGCCCAGCTGTGCGCCGCGCTCAACCGCCACGTCGCCGAGACGCCGTGGCTGTGGTACGACCAGGGCTCGCACTATCCCGCCGGCCAGGCCGCCAACTGGTACGCCAAGTTCTGGCACGACCACGACATCGACCGGCTCGCCTACGGCTTCGCCTACGACGACGTCGGCGGCTTCAGCCCCTCGATCCACACCGATGCGCCGACCACGGTGACTTTCACGATCGGCTGGTGACTACCGGGGCGGCGAAGCGGACGCCGTCCGCTTCGCCGCCCGCGCGCCTGCGGGCGCCCCTACTCCACTTCGTCGGAGCCCTCGTTCACTCCCTCGAACAGGAAGGTCGACAGGTAGCGCTCGCCGGTGTCGGGCAGCATCGCCAGCAGCACCGAGCCTTCCGGGGCCTTCTGCGCGGTCTGCAGCGCGGCGGCGAGCGTGGCGCCGGAGGAGATGCCGACGAAGATGCCCTCCTGCTGCGCCAGCGCGCGCGCGGTGTCGCGCGCCAGCGTGTCGTCGACCGGCAGGATCGCGTGCGCCACCTCGCGGTTGAGCACCGCCGGGATGAAGTCGGGCGTCCAGCCCTGGATCTTGTGCGGCTGCCATTCCTTGCCCGAGAGCAGCGCGGCACCGGCCGGCTCGCTGGCGATCACCTTCACCTCCGGCCGCGCCACCTTCAGCACCTCGCCCACGCCGGTGAGCGTGCCGCCGGTGCCCCAGCCGGTGACGAAGTAGTCCAGCCGGCGGCCGGCGAAGTCGCGCAGGATCTCCGCCGCGGTGGTGTTGCGGTGGTAGGCCGGGTTGGCCGGGTTCTCGAACTGGCGGGCGAGGAACCAGCCGTGCTTGTCGGCCAGCTCCTTGGCCTTGCGCACCATGCCGGTGCCGCGCTCGGCCGCCGGGGTGAGCAGCACCTTGCCGCCGTAGGCGCGGATCAGCTTGCGCCGCTCGATCGAGAAGGTCTCGGTCATCACCGCCACGAACGGGTAGCCGCGCGCGGCGCACACCGCCGCCAGCGCCACGCCGGTGTTGCCGGAGGTGGCCTCCACCACGGTCTGCCCCGGCTTGAGCGCGCCGCGCTGCTCGGCGTCGAGGATGATCGCCAGCGCCAGGCGGTCCTTCACCGAGCCGGCCGGGTTGAACGCCTCCACCTTCACGTAGAGCTCGACGTGCTTCGGCGCCAGCCGGTGCAGCTTCACCACCGGGGTGTGGCCGATGGTGTCGAGGATGCTGTCGTAGATCATGGATCGCTCCCTGTGGCAAACGGATTCGGTGAATCCCGCCCGCGGATCTTGCGCGGCCGGGACGAAGGATTTCGTCAAGCCTGGTGGACCGCCGCCAGCACGTCGGCCGCCGCCCGCGGCCGGCGCGCCCGCGCGGGAGGCAGCGCGGCGGACGGTTCCCGCAGCGGCGGCGCGCCGAACCAGTGCAGGGTGTCGGCCAGCGCGGCGACCTCGCCCAGGATCAGCAGCGCCGGCGAGGCCACCGCGTGCGCGGCGGCGCGCTCGGGCAGCTCGGCCAGCGGGCCGGTCACCACGCGCTGCCCGGGCCGCGAGCCGTTCTCCACCAGCGCGAACGGCGTGGACGGCGCGCGGCCGTGGGCGAGCAGGCGCGCGCGCAGCGCGGGCAGCTCCGCCACGCCCATGTACACCGCCAGCGTCTGCCGCTCCTGCGCCAGCGCGGCCCAGTCCAGCGTGTCCAGCGAGTCGCGGCAGTGCGCGGTGACCAGGCGCACCGACTGCGCGTGCGCGCGGTGGGTCAGCGGCACGCCGGCATAGGCCGCGCAGGCCAGCGCGGCGGTGATGCCGGGCACCACCTCGTAGGGAATGCCGTGCGCGCGCAGGAACTCCAGCTCCTCGCCGCCGCGGCCGAACACGAACGGGTCGCCGCCCTTCAGCCGCACCACGCGCCGGCCGGCGCGCGCGTGCTCGAGCATCAGCGCGTGGATGCGCGCCTGCGTGACGTGGTGGTTGCCGGCCTGCTTGCCCACCTCGATGCGCTCGGCGTCGCGGCGCGCCAGCGCCAGCACCTCGGCGCCGACCAGGCGGTCGTGCAGGATCACGTCGGCCTCGTTGAGCGCGCGCAGGGCGCGCAGCGTGAGCAGGCCCGGATCGCCCGGTCCCGCGCCGACCAGCGCCACCGAGCCGCGCGGCGCGGCTTCCGTCGCCGCCAATGCGGCCTCGGCGGCCTGCCGCGCCTCGGCCGGCCGGCCCTGCCGCAGCAGCGCCGCCGTCGGGCCGGCGAACAGCGCCTCGTAGTAGCGCCGCCGCGCCGCGGGCTCGGGCAGGCGCGCGCGGACGCGCCGGCGCAGGCGCGCCGCCAGCTCCGCCAGCGCGCCCAGCGAGCCGTCCAGCAGCGCCTCCAGCCGCTCGCGCAGCAGCCGCGCCAGCATCGGCGCGGCGCCGCCGCTGGAAATGGCGATGGTCAGCGGCGCGCGGTCGATCACCGCCGGCACGTGGAAGCTGGACAGCTTAGCGTCGTCCACCACGTTGACGAGGATGCGCCGCAGGCCGGCCAGCGTCGCCACGAACCCGTTGATCTCGCGGTCGGCGGTGGCGGCCACCACCAGCCACACGCGGTCCAGCCAGTGCGCCTGGAAGGGATCGGCGCGGTGCGCGATGCGCCCCTCGCGCTTCCAGCGCTGCAGCTGCGGCGTCAGCTCCGGCGCGTTCACCGTCACCTGCGCGCCGGCGTCGAGCAGGCCGGCGACCTTGCGCTCGGCCACCGGCCCGCCACCGAGCACCAGGACGGCACGGCCGGAGAGGTCGGCGAACAGGGGGTAGAGCTTCATCGGTCCATCGGCAGTGGGCACAACGGGACCACGCTAGGGGCCTGCGCGCATGCCCCGCAAATGATTTCCGGCGCTGCCGATATGGCGCGGCGTTATGTGTCCCGCCTTCAGCGCCGCGCGCGTCGCGTTTGACAAATTTTTCATTTATCCGTATAGACGTCCACATGCCATTCGACGACAGCCCCGCCGGAACCGCCCCACGGAGCACCCGCCCCGCCGTTCCGGCCGCGCCGTCGCCGCGTCCTGCGCGATGTATCCGCGGCTTCCCGCGCGCCTGAAAATCCCTCCCGCCCGCGAACCGCTAGCATCCCATGACGCTGACCCAACTCCGCTATCTCGTCGCCATCGCCGACGCCGGCCTCAACATCACCCTGGCCGCCGAGCGCGTGCACGCCACCCAGCCCGGCCTCAGCAAGCAGCTCAAGCAGCTGGAGGACGAGCTGGGCTTCCAGCTGTTCGTGCGCAAGGGCAAGAGCCTGGACGCGGTGACCCAGGCCGGCCGCCAGGTGCTCGAGCGCGCCCGCCTGATCCTCGCCGAGGTCGGCAACATCCGCGCGATCGCCGCCAACCTGCGCAACGAGGCGCACGGCGAGCTGCGCATCGCCACCACCCACACCCAGGCGCGCTTCGCGCTGCCGGCGGCGATCGCCGCGCTCAACGCGCGCTACCCGCAGGTGAGCGTGCACCTCCTGCCCGTGCAGGACGGCGAGGTGCTGGCCCAGCTCGAGGCCGGGCGCGCGGACCTGGCGGTGATCAGCACCGCCGCCGGCGTGCCGCCGCCGGTCGGCCTGGCGCTGCCCGCCTACCGCTGGCACCGGGTGATCCTGATGCCGCAGGACCACCCGCTCGCCGCGCGGCGCCAGGCGCTGCAGCTGGCGGACCTGGCCCGGCTGCCGCTGGTAAGCTACGACTCCTCGCTCAAGCCCGAGTCCTCGCTGCGCCGCGCGTTCGAGCTGGAAGGGCTGGCGCCGCAGATCTCGATGACCGCCGGCGACGCCGACCTGATCAAGACCTACGTGCGCGCCGGCCTGGGCGTCGGCGTGCTGGCCGAGATGGCGGTGCAGGCGGGCGACGACGATCTCGTCGCGCTGCCGGCCGACCACCTGCTGCCCGAATGCACCACCTGGGTCGTGCTGCGCCGCGACGTGGTGCCGCGCGAGTACATGCTGGAATTCGTCGCCCGCTTCGCGCCGCACCTGGATCGCCGCGACGTGACGCGGGTGCTGGCCGACGCGGCGCCGGCGCGCTGGCCGGCCGCGCCGCACTGGCGCGAGCGTCCGGTGCTGCCGTTGCCGGATGCGGCCTGAGGCGGGGACCAGGCGGATTGGCGCACGTCGCCGGGCGCTTGTTGTCGCCCACTGGCGTCCGCGCCGCGTTTCGGCTCGCATCTGTGGTGGTCCCGCGCGTCGATGGGCGCCGCCCCTCAGGATCGTCATCCCGGCGCAGGCCGGAATCCAGTGGCCGTGAGGCTCGAACCGGCCATGTCGCCGCTGGATCCCGGCCTGCGCCGGGACGACGGTCGCGGGTGGCCGGCCGGTCGCACTTCCCGGCCGGCCATGCGGCTGGCGGCTCAGTCCTCGATCAGCCCGCGGTTGCGCAGCAGCGCGATGACCTGCCGCGCCAGCGCCAGCGGCTCGGCCGCGCTGCCGTCCAGGCGCAGCTCCGGCCGCTCCGGCACCTCGTAGGGGTCGCTGATGCCGGTGAAGCTGGCGATCTTCCCCGCGCGCGCCTGCGCGTACAGGCCCTTGCGATCGCGCGCCTCGCACACCTCCAGCGGGGTCGCCACGTGGATCTCGACGAAGTCGCCGTGCGCCTCCACCAGCGCGCGCGCCTCGGCGCGGGCGTCGGCGTAGGGCGCGATCGGCGCGCACACCGCGATGCCGCCGTGGCGCACGATCTCGCCCGCCACGTAGCCGATGCGGGTGACGTTGGCGGCGCGGTCCTCGCGCGAGAAGCCCAGCCCGCGCGAGAGGTGCCGGCGCACCTCGTCGCCGTCCAGCACGGTCACCGGCCGGCTGCCGTGCTCCAGCAGCTGCGCCACCACCGCCTGCGCGAGGGTCGACTTGCCGGCGCCGGACAGGCCGGTGAAGAACAGCGCGAAGCCGCGCGGCGCGCGCGCCGGATGGCGCTCGCGCAGGATCTTCACCACCTCGGGGAAGCTGAACCAGGACGGGATCTCGGTGCCCTCGCGCAGGTGCCGGCGCAGCTCGGTGCCGGAGATGTCGCGCACCTCGTCCTGCGGCCCGACCTCGGTGGCCGGCAGGTAGGCGTCGCGGTTGGCCGCGTACACCATCGCCGGGAACGGCACGATGCCGATGCCGAGCTCGTCCTGGTGCGCGAGCAGCAGCTCCTGCGCGGCGAACGGCGGGTAGAACGGCTTGCCGTCGGCGTCCTTGCCGGGACCGGCGTGGTCGCGGCCGACGATGAAGTGGGTGGCGCCGTAGTTCTTGCGGATGATCGCGTGCCACAGCGCCTCGCGCGGTCCGCCCATGCGCATCGCCAGCGGCAACAGCGACAGCTTCGCGCTGTCCTGCGGGTACTGCGGCAGCAGCGCGCGGTAGCAGCGCACGCGGGTGTAGTGGTCCACGTCGCCCGGCTTGGTGCGGCCCACCGAAGGCTGGATCAGCAGCTTCGCGCCGACCTGCTGCGCGGCGCGCAGGGTCAGCTCGCGGTGCGCGCGGTGCATCGGGTTGCGCGTCTGGAAGGCCACCACGCGGGTCCAGCCGCGGGCGGCGAACCACTCGCGCAGGCGGCGCGGCGTGTCGCGCAGCTCGGTGAAGTCGTAGTGCGCCGGCGGCTGGATGCCGCGCACGCGGCCGCCCAGGCAGGCCGGCCGCGTGCGTTCCAGCAGCTCGGCCACGCCCGGGTGCAGGCGGTCGGTGGTGCCGAACACGCGGCGCGCCTCGTGCAGGCGGTCCGGCCAGTAGATGTCCTGCACCTCCAGCACCGCCAGCGGCACGCCCTGGCCGTCGCGCAGTGCCACCTCGCTGCCGCGCTCCAGCCGGGCGGCGAAGGCCTCGTCCACGTCCAGCGTGACCGGGATCGGCCACAGCGTGCCGTCGGCCAGGCGCATCTCCTCCACCACGCGGTCGTAGTCGGCGCGGCCGAGGAAGCCCTCCAGCGGCGAGAAGGCGCCGTTGAGCAGGAGCTCCAGGTCGCACAGCTGGCGCGTGTCGAGGTCCAGCGCGGGCAGCTCGCCGCTGCGGCGCTTGAGCGCCTCGGCTTCGGCGGGCGGCAGGTAGAGCTCCTTGAGCGTGCCGCCGTGCGGCGGGATGAGGGTATCGTCGAGGGTTTCGGCCAGGGCGGTGCGGGTCATCGGGTTCTTCTTTTGTGTTGGCGTCGCCGGGGCGACGGGTCGGGGCGGTTGTCGTTGTCGTTTTTTCAGCTCAGCCCGTGCAGGCCGCATTCGCGCTTGAGGCCGAAGAAGCGGGTGTCCTCGGCCGCCATGCCGGGCTCCCAGCGGCGCGTGGTGTGCACGTCGCCGATGGAGAGGTAGCCCTGTTCCCACAGCGGGTGGTACGGCAGGCCGTGCTGCTTGAGGTAGCGGCCCACGTCGCGGTCGCGCCAGTCGGCCAGCGGGTGCCACTTCCAGCGGCCGTCGCGGCGCTCGGCGAAGTCGATGCGCGCGCGGCTGCGCGCCTGGTCGCGGCGCAGCCCGGCGAACCAGCCGACCGCGCCCAGCTCGTCCAGCGCGCGGCGCATCGGCTCGACCTTGCGCAGCTGGTTGTAGCGCTCGATGCCGGCCACGCCCTGCTCCCACAGCCGGCCGTAGCGGGCCTCCATCCAGGCCACGCTGATCGAGGCGCGGTAGACCTTGAGGTTGAGGTCCAGCCGCGCGGTCAGCTCGTCGATGAAGCGGTAGGTCTCGGGGAACAGGTAGCCGGTGTCGATCAGCACCACCGGGATGTCCGGCCGCAGCCGCGTCAGCATGTGCAGCGACACCGCCGACTGCGCGCCGAAGCTGGAGGACAGCACCTGCACGCCGGGCACCCGCTCCAGCGCCCACGCCGCCCGTTCCTCCGCCGCCAGCCCGGCCAGCCAGCGGTTGAGCTCGGCCAGCGCCTGCGCGTCCTGCGCCGCAAGCTCCAACGACACCGGGCTCATGCGTGGACCTCCGCCGGAACCTGCCGCGCCGGCGGCGTTGCCTCGACCACGCCCGCGCGCAGCAGGAAGTCGCCGAAATGCTCGCCCTCGCCGCGCTCGGCGGCGTAGCGCGCGAACAGCGGATCGAGCGCGGCGAGGATCGCCGCCTCGTCCACGTTCTCGCGGTACGGCCGGTTGAGCCGCTGGCCGCGGAAGTCGGCGCCCAGGCGCAGGTCGTAGCGGCCGGGGCCGCGGCCGACCAGCGCGATCTCGCCCAGGTACGGCCGCGAGCAGCCGTTGGGGCAGCCGGACAGGCGCAGCAGGATCGGCGCGTCGGCGAGGCCGTGGCGTTCCAGCAGCGCCTCCAGCTGCGGCAGCAGCGCGGGCAGGTAGCGCTCGCTCTCGGCCATCGCCAGGCCGCAGGTGGGCAGCGCCACGCAGGCCAGCGCGTGGCGGCGGATCGCGCTGCCGCGCCGGTAGCCGTCCAGGCCGTGCGCCGCGACGATGGCGTCGATGCGCGCGCGCCCGGCGGGCTCGACGTTGGCCACGATCACGTTCTGGTTGCAGGTGAGGCGGAAGTCGCCGCGATGCACCCTGGCCAGCTCGCGCAGGCCGGTGAGCGCGCGCCGCCCGCCCGCGTCGGCGAGGCGGCCGGATTCGATGTGCAGGGTGAGGTGCCAGCGGCCGTCCTGCCCCTCGGTCCAGCCGTAGCGGTCGCCGTTGTGCTCGAAGCGGTACGGCCGCGCCGGCTCCAGCGCGAAGCCCAGCCGCCGCTCCAGCTCGGCGACGAACGTGTCGAGCCCGCGATGGTCGAGCGTGTACTTCAGCCGCGCGTGCTTGCGCTCGCTGCGGTTGCCCCAGTCGCGCTGGATGCCGATCACCGCCTCGGCCACCGCGACCAGCCGCTCCGGCGCCACGAAGCCGATCACGCTGGCCAGCCGCGGGTAGGTGCCGGCGTCGCCGTGGGTGGCACCCATGCCGCCGCCCACCGCGACGTCGAAGCCGCGCAGCTCGCCCTGCTCGACGACCGCGATCAGGCCGAGATCCTGGGCGAACACGTCGATGTCGTTGAGCGGCGGGACGGCCAGGCCGATCTTGAACTTGCGCGGCAGGTAGGTGGGGCCGTACAGCGGCTCCTCGTCCCCGCCCACGAGCTTCTCGCCGTCCAGCCAGATCTCGTGGTAGGCGCGGGTGCGGGGCGCCAGGTGCTCGGACAGCTTCGCGGCCCAGGCGTAGGCGGCCGCGTGCGCGGCGGACTCCACCGGGTTGGGCGTGCACACCACCGTGCGCACCACGTCGCCGCAGGCGGCGATGGTGGTGGCCAGCGCGCGGTGGATCGCCGCGATGGTGGGCTTGAGCTCGCGCTTGATCACGCCGTGCCACTGGAAGGTCTGCCGCGTGGTGATGCGCAGCGTGCCGTTGGCATGCTCGCGCGCCAGCGCGTCGAAGGCCAGCCACTGCGCGGGGGTCACCACGCCGCCGGGAAGGCGCGCGCGGATCATGAAGCTGTAGGCCGGCTCCAGCTTCTGCCGGCGGCGCTCCTCGCGCAGGTCGCGGTCGTCCTGCTGGTAGCTGCCGTGGAACTTGAGCAGCTTGTTGTCGTCGTCGCCGATCGCGCCGGTGACCGGATCGGCCAGGCCCTCGGCGAGGGTGCCGCGCAGGAAGCGGCTGTCGGCCTTGATGCGCTCGAGCTCGGAAAGCGGGGGGCTGCTCATGGGTCTCTCAGTACACGTCGCGGGCGTAGCGCCCCTGTTGCAGGAGGTCGTCCAGCCACGCCTGCGCCGACTCGGGCGTGTGGCCGCCGTGGGCGACGGCGATGTCGGCCAGCGCGGCGTGCACGTCCCTGGCCATGCGCGCGGCGTCGCCGCACACGTACAGGTGCGCGCCGTCCTGCAGCCAGGCGTACAGCTCGCGGCCCTGCTCGCGCAGGCGCTGCTGCACGTAGGTCCGCGGCGCGCTTCCGGCGGCCTGCGCGCCGGTGCGCGCGCCGTCGCGGGAGAAGGCCAGGTCGAGGCGATGCAGGTGGCCCTGCTTCAGCGCCTCCTGCCACTCCACCTGGTAGAGGAAGTCCTGCGCGAAATGGCGGTTGCCGAAGAACAGCCAGTTGCGCCCGCGCGCGCCGGTCTCGCGGCGCTCCTGCACGAAGGCGCGGAACGGCGCCACGCCGGTGCCCGGCCCGATCATCACGACGTCGCGCGCAGGATCGGCCGGCAGGCGGAAGCGCTCGTTCGGCTCGACGAACACCGGCACGCGCGCGTCGCCGTCCGCCGCCGCCGCGGCGAGGAAGGACGAGGCCGCGCCCCAGTGCCGCGCGCCATGGGCCTCGTAGTCGACCACCGCCACGGTGAGGTGCACCTCCTCGCCCACCGCCTTCGGGCTGGAGGCGATCGAGTACAGCCGCGGCGTCAGCGGGCGCAGCGCGGCAACCAGCGCCTCGGCCTCCCACGGCGACGGGTGCAGGCGCAGCAGGTCGACCGGCTGGTGGCCGTCCAGCAGCGCGGCGAGCTCCGCCGCGTGCTCGGGACGCAACAGCCGCAGCAGGCCGACGTGGCGGCCGGCCGAGGCATGCGCCGCCAGCCAGCCCCGGGTGAGCCGGGTCAGCTCGCGCTCGCGTTCCAGCCATTGCGCCAGCGGCAGCGTGCGTCCCTGCCAGGCCACCGGCTCGTCGCCGTCCAGGCGCAGCGCCTCCAGCCATTGCGCCACCAGCGCGGGCGGGTTGCGCGGCCACACGCCCAGCGCGTCGCCGGGCTCGTAGCGCAGGCCGGAGCCTTCCAGCGACAGCTCGACGTGGCGCACCTCGCGCGCGCTGTCGCGCGAGACGATGCGCTGGTTGGCCAGCACCGCGGCGGCGAACGGGCGGTCGCGGTCGTGCGCGGGGGGCGCCGGCACCGCGTGCAGCGGCACGGCGCGCACGGCCGCGGGCGCGGCCGCCTGCAGCGCTTCCCGCGCCCTGGCCAGCACCTGCTCGCTCCACGGCCCGGCCACCGCCTCGACGTCCACGTCGGCCTCGCCCAGCGGCGCGAGGCGGCTGGCGCCCAGCTCGGCCAGCCGCGCGTCCAGCAGGCGGCCGACGGCGCAGAACTGCGGGTAGCTGGAATCGCCCAGCGCCAGCACGGCGTAGCGCAGGCCCGGCAGCTTCGGCGCGCGGCGGCCGGCGAGGAACTCCACGAAGCCGCGCGCGTCGTCCGGCGGCTCGCCCTCGCCCTGGGTGCTGACCACCACGACCAGCTGGCGCTCCTGCGCCAGCTCGCGCTGCGGGTAGGCGCCGGCGCGCAGCAGGCGCACCGGCAGCCCGGCCGCCTCGGCCCGCCGCGCCAGGCGCTCGGCCACGCGGCGCGCGTTGCCGGTCTGGCTGCCGTAGACGACGGTCAGCCGCTCCGCGGCGGCCGGCGCCGCCTCGGCGCGCAACCGCGGCGCTCCCGGCTCGGCGCGGGCCGCGATCCAGGCCGCCGCCGCGTAGAGCTGCGCCGGCCCCAGCCCCTCGACCAGCCGCGCCAGCAGGACGCGCCTGTCCGCATCCAGTGTGGGAAATTCCGGTTCGGGCGCGACCACGGCGTTCACTGCGTTCCCTTGTTCGTTCGGACGTCCATACGTCTCTACGCCCAAAATAACTTTTATTGAACGAACGCGGAAAGCACGTATCGCCATGTCGTCATGCCGATGGCTTATGACGCCCCGCCACCCGGGACGGCCGCGGGAGGCAGGCGCGCGGCCGCGGCGGCCTGCGCTTACAATCCGCCGATGACCACCCCCGCCACGCCCCCCATCGAAGTCCGCGGCTCCGACCGGCAGCCGCTGGGCATGCCCCCCGCGCGCTTCCTGCGCGACTACTGGCAGAAGCGCCCGCTGCTGGTGCGCAACGCCTTCCCCGGCTTCCGGCCGCCGATCGCGCCCGACGAGCTGGCGGGGCTGGCCTGCGAGGAGGGCGCGCTGTCGCGCCTGATCGTCCACGACGCGGCGCGCACCCGCTGGAAGGTGAAGACCGGCCCGCTGGACGAGGCCGATTTCGCCACCACCGGCGACGCCAACTGGACCCTGCTGGTGCAGGACGTGGACAAGTGGGACGCCGGGGTGGCGCAGCTGCTGGAACCGTTCGCCTTCCTGCCCAGCTGGCGGGTGGACGACATCATGGTTTCCTACGCCGAGCCCGGCGGCGGCGTGGGCGCCCACGTGGACCAGTACGACGTGTTCCTGCTCCAGGGCCTGGGCCAGCGCCACTGGGCGGTCAGCACCGACCCGGCCGCGCCGAAGGACTTCCGCCCGGACGTGGAGCTCAAGCAGCTCGTGCACTTCGAGCCCACCCACGAGTGGCTGCTCGATCCCGGCGACATGCTCTACCTGCCGCCCGGCGTGCCGCACGACGGCGTGGCCTTCGGCGGCCCCTGCATGACCTTCTCGGTCGGCATGCGCGCGCCGGCGCAGGCCGAGCTGCTCGGCGACCTGGCGGACTACCTGGCCGAGCGCCTGCCCGAGGAGCTGCGCTACGCCGACCCCGACCTCGCCCCGGCCAGGGCCGCCGGCGAGATCGACCGGGCCGCCCTGGCCCGCCTGCGCGCCGCCCTGCCCTTCGCCGCGGCGCTGGACGAGCCGACCCTGCGCGACTGGTTCGGCCGCTTCGTCACCCGCTACCGGCTGGCGCAGACGCCGGCCCCGCCGGACCGGCCGCTCACCGCCGCCGCGCTGCGCCGGCGCCTGGCCGGCGGCGCGCAACTGCTGCGCCATCCGTGGACGCGGCTGGCCTGGACCCGCGACGGCGCGCGCGCCGCCACGCTGTTCGCCAACGGCCAGGCCTGGCCGACCAGTCCCGCCCTGGCCGAGCGCCTGTGCGCGCAGCGCGCGCTGGACTTCGCCGGCCAGCCGCCCGGCGAGGCCGAGCTGGCCCTGCTGCTCGCGCTGGCGAACGAAGGCCACCTGGTCCCCCGCAGGCCACGCCGCCGATGAACCCGCCCGAGGCCCTGGACCTGCCGGCGCAGAGCCGCGAGGACATCGCCGCGGCGCGGCGGCAGCTGCTGGCCGCCGCCCGCCGCCGGATCGACGCCTGCCTGCCCCGGCTCGCCCCCGACGTGCTCGGCGGCGAGGAGGAGCTGGCCGAGCTGCGCCGCATCGCCACCGCCGGCCGCGGCGCGCTGATCCGGGTGATCCTGCACGACCCGGCCGCGGCGCTGCGCGACGGCCACCGGCTGATCGCGCTGGCCCAGCGCCTGCCCAGCCTGCTGGAGATCCGCATGCCGGTCGAGGAGGCCGACCTGGCCTATGCGTCGGGCTACCTGCTCAACGACACGGGCGGCTACCTGTTCCTGCCGGAGGCCGAACGCCCGCGCGGGCGCGCGGCCCTGTGCGACCGCGCGGCGCAGGCGCCGCTGCGCCAGCACTTCGACGCCGCCTGGTTGCGCGCCGTGCGCGCCTCCATGCTGCAGCCGCTGGATCTCTAGACGGCGCCTGAACGGACGCCGCGCTCCCGCGCCGCGCGCGGGAGCGCGGCGCGGCGCGGAACCGCGCCATTCCACTTGAAAAAGGCCGGGCCGGTATCGACCTTCGGCTAGGTCTGCGCTTGTCGCGTCGCAGCAGCCAACGGCTATAATCGTTAAGATTTGATCCAGCCAGCTGCCCGCCCGCCGGGCGACGGCCGCAGCCTCCCTTCCCCTGCCGGTGGTGACGTGAGCACAAACCTGATCCGCGAGTTCTTCGAGTCCTCCCAACTCGCAGGCGGCAACGCCGATTACGTCGAATCGCTTTACGAGACCTGGCTGGCCGACCCCGCGTCGGTACCCGCCGAATGGAACCAGTACTTCCAGACCTTCAAGGGCCGCGAGTCGGGGGACGTCCCCCATACCGCGGCCATCGCGCGCATAGAGGCCGCGCAGAAGCAGCGCCGCGCCGCCGCGGCCGGCCCGGTGGACGACGCCCACGCGCGCAAGCAGGCCGGCGTGCTGCGCCTGCTCACCGCCTACCGCTCGCGCGGCCACCTCGCCGCCGACCTCGACCCGCTGGGCCTGGCGCAGAAGATGGAGGCGCCGGACCTGGGCCTGGCCTTCCACGGCCTGTCCGAGGCCGACCTGGACACCGAGTTCGACTGCGGCACCTACGCCGGCGGCGGCCAGCGCCTGAAGCTGCGCCAGCTGCTGGCCAACCTGAAGAAGGTCTACACCGGCACCATCGGCGCCGAGTTCATGTACATCTCCGACCACCTGCAGCGCAGCTGGATCTACAGCCGCCTGGAGCAGGCCAACGGCAACGCCGGGCTGGACGGGGCCGGCAAGCTGCGCGTGCTGGACGAGCTCACCGCTGCCGAGGGCCTGGAGCGCTACCTGCACACCAAGTACGTCGGCCAGAAGCGCTTCTCGCTGGAGGGCGGCGACAGCCTGATCCCGATGGTGGACGACATCGTCCGCGCCGCCGGCGACAACGGCATCAAGGAGGTGGTGATCGGCATGGCCCACCGCGGCCGCCTGAACGTGCTGGTCAACATCCTCGGCAAGCCGCCCAAGACCCTGTTCGACGAGTTCGAGGGCAAGTTCGAGCACCCGCAGGACCCGGCGCACTCCGGCGACGTGAAGTACCACATGGGCTTCTCCGCCGACGTCAAGACGCCCCGCGGCGGCGTGCACGTGGCGCTGGCGTTCAACCCCTCGCACCTGGAGATCGTCAACCCGGTGGTGGCCGGCTCCGTGCACGCGCGCCAGGTGCGCCGCCGCGACACCGAGCGCAGCCAGTCGCTGGCCGTGCTGGTCCACGGCGACGCCGCCTTCGCCGGCCAGGGCGTGAACATGGAGCTGTTCCAGATGTCGCAGGCGCGCGGCTTCCGCATCGGCGGCACGCTGCACATCGTGGTCAACAACCAGATCGGCTTCACCACCTCCAACCCGCAGGACGCGCGCTCCACGCTGTACTGCACGGACCTGGCCAAGATGGTCAACGCGCCGGTGTTCCACGTGAACGGCGACGACCCGGAAGCGGTGATCCAGGTCACCCGCCTGGCCTACGAGTTCCGCAAGACCTTCCGCAAGGACGTGGTGATCGACCTGGTCTGCTACCGCCGCCACGGCCACAACGAGGCCGACGAGCCCTCGGCCACGCAGCCGGTGATGTACCAGATCATCAAGAAGCGTCCGACCGCCCGCGACCTGTACGCGCAGCGGCTGGTGAAGGAAGGCGTGCTGGCCGACGGCGACGCGCAGAAGATGTTCGACGCCTACCGCGACCGCCTGGAGGCCGGCGCGCCGATGACCGAGCTGGCGCCGGACCTGCCCAAGGACATCCAGGTCGACTGGACGCGCTTCCTCGGCAACAAGCCGTCCACCCCGGCCGACACCACCGTGCCGAAGCAGAAGCTGGTGGAGCTGGCCGGGCGCATCCTCGACCTGCCGGGCGACCTCACCCTGCACCCGCGCGTGGCCAAGATCTACGACGACCGCCGCAAGATGGCCGCCGGCGAGCTGCCGGGCGACTGGGGCTTCGCCGAGAACCTGGCCTACGCCAGCCTGGTCGACCAGGACTACAACCTGCGCCTGGTCGGCCAGGACGCCGGTCGCGGCACCTTCTTCCACCGCCACGCGGTGCTGCACGACCAGAAGGACGACCACACCTACCTGCCGCTGGCCAACGTGCGCGACGGCGCCGAGGTGGAGGTGATCGACTCGCTGCTCAGCGAGGAGGCGGTGATGGCCTTCGAGTACGGCCACGCCACCACCGACCCGTACACGCTGACCATCTGGGAGGCCCAGTTCGGCGACTTCGCCAACGGCGCGCAGGTGGTGATCGACCAGTTCATCAGCTCCGGCGAGGCCAAGTGGGACCGCCTGTGCGGCCTGGTGCTGTTCCTGCCGCACGGCTACGAGGGCCAGGGTCCGGAGCACTCCTCCGCGCGCCTGGAGCGCTTCCTGCAGCTGTGCGCGCTGGACAACATGCAGGTGTGCGTGCCGACCACGCCGGCGCAGGCCTTCCACATGATCCGCCGGCAGATGATCCGGCCGGTGCGCAAGCCGCTGATCGTGATGACGCCCAAGTCGCTGCTGCGCCACAAGCTGGCCGTGTCCACGCTGGACGAGCTGGCCGGCGGCAGCTTCCAGCTGGTGATCGGCGAGCACCGCGAGCTCGCGCCCAGGAAGGTCAGGCGCGTGGTGCTGTGCGCCGGCAAGGTCTACTACGACCTGCTGGAGGAGGCGGACAAGCGCGGGCTCGCCGACGTCGCCATCGTGCGCGTCGAGCAGCTCTACCCGTTCCCGCGCCCCGAGGTGGTCGCCGAGCTGGAGAAGTACCCGGCCGCCAAGGAGGTGGTGTGGTGCCAGGAGGAGCCGATGAACCAGGGCGCCTGGTTCCAGATCCGCCACCACCTGCAGGCCTGCGTGGGCAGCAAGCAGAGCCTGTCCTACGCCGGGCGCGCCCGCTCGCCGGCGCCGGCGGTCGGCCACCTCAACGACCACATCGCCGAGCAGGCGGCGCTGGTCGCGCAGGCGCTGGTCGACCCGGTCGGCGCGGACCACTCCGCGGAGTAAGATTTTCCGGATAGCGCGGCCGGGACGGCCGTTTTCCAGATCCCGCGCACACGGACGAGCGCCCACCACCCCAAGGACCCGTCATGTCCATCGAAGTCAAAGTCCCCGTCCTGCCCGAATCCGTCTCCGACGCCACCATCGCCACCTGGCACAAGCAGGCCGGCGAGGCCGTCAAGCGCGACGAGAACCTGGTCGACCTCGAAACCGACAAGGTGGTGCTGGAAGTGCCCGCCCCGGTCGACGGCGTGCTGAAGGAAATCAAGTTCCAGGCCGGCGACACCGTGACCAGCCAGCAGGTGATCGCGGTGATCGAGGAAGGCGCCGCGGCCGCCGCGCCCGCGCCCGCTCCGGCCGCCACCGCCCCCGCAGCGGCCGCGCCCGCGCCCGCCGCCGCGGCGCCGGCGAAGGCGGCGGCCAAGGGCGCCGAGAACCTCTCGCCGGCCGGCCTGCGCGTGGCCACCGAGCAGAACATCGACGTCTCCAAGGTGGCCGGCACCGGCCGCGACGGCCGCGTGACCAAGGAGGACCTGGTCAACTACGCCAAGGGCGGCGCCGCCCCGGCGCCCGCCCCCGCCGCCGCGCCGGCCGCGAAGCCCACCCCGGGCGCGCGCCCCGAGGAGCGCGTGCCGATGACGCGCATCCGCGCGCGCATCGCCGAGCGCCTGATGCAGTCGAAGAACTCCATCGCCATGCTCACCTCGTTCAACGAGGTGAACCTGGCCGAGGTGGTGAAGATGCGCAAGACGCTGGGCGATGCCTTCGAGAAGGCCAACGGCATCAAGCTCGGCTTCATGAGCTTCTTCGTCAAGGCCGCGGCCGAGGCGCTCAAGCGCCACCCGATCATCAACGCCTCGGTGGACGGCAACGACATCGTCTACCACGGCTACCAGGACATCTCGATCGCCGTGGCCACCGACAAGGGCCTGGTGACGCCGGTGCTGCGCGACGTGCAGGACATGGGCTTCGCCGACGTCGAGAAGGGCATCGCCGAGTACGCCAGGAAGGCGCGCGACGGCAAGCTGGGCCTGGACGACCTGCAGGGCGGCACCTTCACCATCACCAACGGCGGCACCTTCGGCTCGCTGCTGTCCACGCCGATCGTCAACCCGCCGCAGAGCGCGATCCTGGGGATGCACGCCATCAAGGAGCGCCCGGTGGTCGAGAACGGCCAGGTGGTCGCCGCGCCGATGATGTACCTGGCGCTGTCCTACGACCACCGCATCATCGACGGCAAGGACGCGGTGCTGTTCCTGGTCGACATCAAGAACCAGCTGGAGAACCCGCAGCGGATGCTGCTGGGTATCTGAGCGTCGCAGGGGCGAGAGATGAGTAGCGAGGGCGCAAAAACCACGCGCCTTCGCACCATGCAAACGCCGGAGCTTGCGCCCTCGCTGCTGGTCCCTCGTCTCTTTCGCGCTGACCTGCGCGATGCATTTCCAAGGAACTCCGAACCATGAGCGACAAATTCGACGTCATCGTCATCGGCGCCGGCCCCGCCGGCTATGTGGCCGCGATCCGCGCCGCGCAGCTCGGCCTCAAGACCGCCTGCGTGGACGCCTTCGTGGGCAAGGACGGCAAGCAGGCCCTGGGCGGCACCTGCCTCAACGTGGGCTGCATCCCCTCCAAGGCGCTGCTGGATTCCTCCAAGCAGTTCTACGGCCTCAGCCACAACCTGCCCGCGCACGGCATCAGCGTGAAGGACGCCAAGGTCGACATGGCCGCCTTCATCGGCCGCAAGGACAAGATCGTCAAGCAGTTCACCGGCGGCATCGCGCAGCTGTTCAAGGCCAACAAGGTCACGCCGTTCTTCGGCAAGGGCAAGTTGCTGAAGGGCAACCAGGTCGAGATCACCGGCAACGACGGCGCCAGGCAGACCATTAGCGCCACCAACGTGATCCTCGCCTCCGGCTCGGTGCCGATCGAGCTGCCGTTCGCCAAGTTCGACGGCAAGCACATCGTCGACAACGCCGGCGCGCTGGACTTCACCGAGGTGCCCAAGCGCCTGGGCGTGATCGGCGCCGGCGTGATCGGCCTGGAGCTGGGCAGCGTGTGGAACCGGCTGGGTGCGGAAGTGACCGTGATCGAGGCGCTGCCGGACTTCCTCGGCGCCGCCGACGCGGACATCGCCAAGATCGCGCTCAAGGAGTTCACCAAGCAGGGCCTCGCCATCAAGCTCGGCGCCAAGCTGGCCAAGGCCGAGGCGAAGAAGAACGAGGTCCACCTCACCTACGAGGACAAGGACGGCGCGCACGACCTGGTGGTGGACAAGCTGCTGGTGGCCGTGGGCCGCCGCGCCTACACCGACGGCCTGCTGGCCGAGGACACCGGCGTGAAGCTGGACGAGCGCGGCCGCATCGTGGTGGACGAGCACAACCACACCGGCGTGGACGGCGTGTGGGCGATCGGCGACGCCGTGCGCGGCCCGATGCTGGCGCACAAGGGTTCCGAGGAAGGCGTGGCGGTGGCCGAGTGGATCGCCGGCAAGGCCGGCCACGTCGACTTCGACACCATCCCGTGGGTGATCTACACCGAGCCGGAGATCGCCTGGGCCGGCAAGACCGAGAAGCAGCTCAAGGAGGAAGGCGTGCCGTACAAGGTCGGCACCTTCCCGTTCGCCGCCATCGGCCGCGCCGTGGCGATGAACGAGGCGGTCGGCCAGGTGAAGATGCTGGCCCACGCCGAGACCGACCGCATCCTCGGCGTGCACATGGTCGGCCCGTGCGTGTCCGAGCTGATCGCCGAATGCGTGGTGGCGATGGAGTTCAAGGGCTCCTCGGAAGACCTCGCCCGCATCGTGCACGCCCACCCGACGCTGTCGGAGGCGGTGCACGAGGCCGCGCTGTCGGTGGACAAGCGCGCCATCCACAAGGGCAACTGAGGTCGGGATGACCTCATCCCGTGCAGGCCATGGATGGCCGACGACACGGGATCCAGTGCCTCGTCGTGCCAGGCGGCCCGCTCGTGGCAACATGAGCGGGCCGTTTGCTTTTTTCCATCGTCATTCCTGCGGAAGCAGGAATCCAGCGACTCCGGCGACAAGCGGAAGGACACTGGATCCCGGCTTCCGCCGGGATGACGGCCCCGAGACTTCAAGCGGTTTCGCCATGCCCCAACCCACCGCCCTCTGCGTCTACTGCGGCTCCAGCAGCGGCGCGCACCCCGAGTACGCCGAGCTGGCGCGCGCCTTCGGCGCCGAGCTGGCCCGGCGCGGCATCGCGCTGGTCTACGGCGGCGGCAAGGTGGGCCTGATGGGCGCCGTGGCCGACGCGGCGCTGGCCGCCGGCGGCGAGGTGATCGGCGTGATCCCGCGCCAGCTGGTGGACCTGGAGGTCGCCCACCCCGGCCTCGACCGGCTGGTGGTGGTGGACACCATGCACCAGCGCAAGACGCGCATGTACGAGCTGTCCGACGCCTTCGTCGCCCTGCCCGGCGGCTTCGGCACCATGGACGAGATGTTCGAGATGCTGACCTGGGCCCAGCTCGGCCTGCACCGCTACCCCTGCGCCTTCCTCGACGCGCGCGGCTACTACCGGCAGCTGCGCGCGATGATGGACCACATGGTGGAGGAGCGCTTCGTGCGCCACGAGCAGCGCGACAGCCTGTGGTTCGGCGACGACATCGGCGCGCTGTTCGCGTGGATGGAAAGCTACCAGGGACGCTACCTGCCCAAATGGATCGACACGCGCAGCGTGGACGCCTGAGCGCCGCGCCCGCCCGCACCCCGGAGAACAGCCATGAGCCACGCTCCCGCCTTCCGCGCCTTCCGCATCCGCAACGACGAGCAGGGCTACCGCGCCGGCATCGAGACGATGGACGCCGACGCGCTGACCCCGGGCGAGGTGCTGGTCAAGGCGGCCTGGTCCTCGGTGAACTACAAGGACGCGCTGGCCGGCACCGGCAAGGGCAAGATCCTGCGCCGGTACCCGCTCAACGGCGGCATCGACGTGGCCGGCCACGTGGTCGCCTCCGCCGACCCGGCGTTCAAGGAGGGCGACGCGGTGCTGTGCACCGGCAGCGGCCTGTCCGAGACGCGCGACGGCGGCTACGGCGAGTACGTGCGGCTGGACGCGCGCTGGACCATCCCGCTGCCGCCGGGCCTCGGACTGCGCGAGAGCATGGTCATCGGCACCGCCGGCTTCACCGCCGCGCTGGCGCTGCTGCAGATGCAGGACAACCGCCAGACGCCCGCGCTGGGCCCGCTGGCCGTCACCGGCGCCAGCGGCGGCGTGGGCATGCTGGCGATCGACATCTTCAGCCGCGCCGGCTACGAGGTGCACGCGATCAGCGGCAAGGCCGACCACTTCGACTTCCTCCGGTCGCTCGGCGCCGCCGAGTGCATCGACCGCCGCGCGCTCGCCTTCAGCGGCAAGCCGATGGACTCGGCCCGCTTCGGCGGCGCGCTGGACAACGTCGGCGGTCCCATGCTGGCCGGCCTGCTGCCGCTGGTCGCGCCCTACGGCAACGTGGCGGTCTGCGGCAACGCCGGCGGCATCGGCTTCGAGAGCACGGTGATGCCCTTCATCATCCGCGGCGTCAACCTGCTCGGCGTGGCCTCGGCCGGCACCGCGCGCGACCGGCGCGAGCGCGTGTGGGAGCGGCTGGCCGGCGACTGGAAGCCGCGCCACCTGGACCGCATCGCCACCCGCGAGGTAGTCCTGGAGGAGCTGCCGCAGGTTTTCGCGGGCATGCTCGCCGGCGATTCCTTCGGCCGCACCGTGGTCCGCCACGCCGCCTGAACGCGCTTGGAAGCCGGACCCGGCGCAGCATAGAATCCACCTGAACCACAAGGGAACCACCACATCCATGGCACGCATCCTGATCGTCGACGATTCCCCGTCCCAGCTGCTGGGCCTCAAGCGCATCGTCGAGAAACTCGGGCACGAGGCGCTCACCGCGGAAGACGGCGCCGCCGGCGTGGAGGCGGCCAGGCGCGAGCTGCCCGACCTGATCCTGATGGACGTGGTGATGCCCAACCTCAACGGCTTCCAGGCCACCCGCACGATCAGCAAGACGCCCGAGACGGCGCACATCCCGGTGGTGCTGGTCACCACCAAGGACCAGGAGACCGACAAGGTCTGGGGCATGCGCCAGGGCGCCAAGGCTTACGTGACCAAGCCGATCAAGGAGGACGAGCTGGTGGCCACGCTGAAGGAGCTGCTGCCGGCCTGAACGGCGCGGCCTCCATTGCACGTGCGGACGGCGCCCTTGGGCGCCGTCCGTGTTTCCGGGGTGGCCGCGACTCCTCGGAACCAAAGCATCGCGGCCGGAGGCCGCGACGGGTCCGCCGGGGAACTCAGCCGCGCGGATCGTACCCCGCGAACCGCTCCCGCAGCGCCTCGTAGGCCGCGCGCTGCGCGTCGTCCGCCGCCGGCGGCGTGCGGATCGACAGCTCCACCAGCTGGTCGCCGGGATGCGGGCCGGGCATGCCGCGCCCCTTCAGGCGCAGCTTGCGGCCGGACTGCGAGCCCGGCGGGATGCGCAGGTCCACCGTGCCGCCCAGCGTCGGCACCGGCACGGTGGCGCCCAGCGCCGCCTCCCACGGGCTGATCGGCAGCACGTGGATCACGTTGCGCCCGTCCAGGCGGAAGCGCGCGTCGTCGCGGATGCCCACCTCCAGCAGCAGGTCGCCGCTCGGCCCGCCGCCGCTGCCCGGATGCCCCTGCCCGGCCAGGCGGATCACCTGCCCCGGCTGGATGCCGGCGGGGATCTTCACCTCCAGGACGCGCTCGCTGCCGCCGCCATCGTGCAGCGCCAGCCGCGTGCGGCCGCCTTCGAAGGCGGTCTGCAGGTCGATCTGCACCTGCGCCTGCACGTCGCGCCCGCGCCGCGCGCGCGGCTGCCCGCGCGCGCCGGCGGCGCGGCCGAACAGGCTCTCGAAGAAATCGCTGAAGTCGCCGTCGCCGGCGTCGCCGAAATCGAAGCCCCGCCCCTGGCCCCAGCCCGGCGGCGGGCGGAACTGCTCGCCGCCGCGGTAGCCGCCCGCGCGCAGCTCGTCGTAGGCGCGGCGCTTCTCCGGGTCGCGCAGCACCTCGTTGGCCTCGTTGACGGCCTTGAACTTCTCCTCGGCGCCGGCTTCCTTGTTCTTGTCCGGGTGGTACTTGCGCGCCAGCTTGCGGTAGGCCGCCTTGATCTCGGCCTCGCTGGCGTCGGGCTTCACGCCCAGGACCTCGTAATAGTCTTTGAACTCCACAGCCACTCCCCGGCGACTGGTACGTCGAAACGGACGGCCCACGGCGGATCATGTCCGCCGTGGGCCGCCACCGCAACCTCGACCGAGACTACTTCTCGGTGTTGATGGCGATGCGCCGCGGCGTCGTTTCGGCGCGCTTGGGGATGACGATCTCCAGCACGCCGTGCCGGCCGTGCGCGGTGACGCCTTCCGGGTCCGCGCTGTCGGGCAGCGCGAAGCGCCGGTGGAACACGCCGTGCGAGCGCTCCATGCGGGTGAAGCGGCCGTTCTGCTCGCGGTTCTCCACCGTGCGCTCGCCCTTGATGGTCAGGATGCCCTTCTCCATGCTCACTTCGATGTTCGCCGGGTCCACGCCGGGGATGTCCGCGTAGATCACGAAGCGCTTGTCCTCCTCCTTGATGTCCACCCGCGGCGCCCACTGGCTGGTCACCACGTTGGACCCGTCGCTCTCCTCCTGCTGCTGGAAGAAGCGGTCGAAGGCCTGGCGGATCTCGTCCGGGAAGACGCTGGTGGCGTTCCAAAGCATCGGGTGACGGCTCGGGTTCATGGCTTGGCTCCTCGAAGGCAGTTACGGCGCGACGCCGCTTGTCCCCCCAAGTAGGGCCGCCGGACCGCGCTTCAAGGCGACAGGACGCCCTGCGACGCTTTAGCATGCCCCCGTTTGCCGCCACTTCAGCCGAGGCCGCCATGACCATCCAGACCGGGCAGCAGCTCCCCGACGTCGAGCTGACCGCGATCGAGGACGGCCAGGCCGGGCCCGCCCGCACCGGCGCGCTGTTCGCCGGCCGCCGCGCCGTGCTGTTCGCCGTGCCCGGCGCCTTCACCCCCACCTGCTCGGAGAAGCACCTGCCCGGCTACGTGGAGCGCTACCCGGACTTCCGCGCCCGCGGCATCGACGTGTTCTGCCTGGCGGTGAACGACGCCTACGTGATGAAGGCCTGGGCCCGCGACCGCCACGTGCCGGCCGGGCTGGTCATGCTGGCCGACGGCAACGCCGCCTTCACCCGCGCGCTGGGGCTGGAGCTGGACGGCAGCGCCTACGGCATGGGCCTGCGCGCGCGCCGCTTCGCCCTCTACGCGGAGGACGGCGTGGTGCGCCAGCTGCACGTCGAGGCGCCCGGCGAGTTCCGCGTGTCCGGCGCCGACGCGATGCTCGCGGCGCTGGGCCCGGCCCCCGCGCCGTAGCCGGCCCGGAACGGAAAAACCCGGCCGGGGCCGGGTTTTTCCGCGTGTCCGCCGGGCGTGGATCAGCCCTCGGCCGGGGCCGGCTCCGCGCCGTCCTCGCCGGGCTCCGCGCCGCCGTCCTCGTCGGCGTCCAGCCGCACCACGCTGACCAGCGACTCCTCCGCCGGCAGGCGGATCAGGGTCACGCCCTGGGTGTTGCGGCCCACCTGCGAGACCTCGGCGGCGCGCGTGCGCACCAGCGTGCCCTGGTTGGAGATCAGCATCAGCTCGTGCGCCTCGGTGACCTGCACCGCCGACACCAGCGCGCCGTTGCGCTCGGAGCACTGGATGGCGATCACGCCCTGCGTGCCGCGCCCCTTCTTCGGGAACTCGTCCAGCATGGTGCGCTTGCCGTAGCCGCGCGCGGTGGCGGTGAGGATGTCGCCCTCCGCCGCCACGATCAGCGAGACCACCTCGGCGCCGTCGGCCAGCCGCATGCCGCGCACGCCGGTGGCGGTGCGGCCCATCGCGCGCACCTCGCTCTCGTCGAAGCGCACCGCCTTGCCGTTGGAGGCGAACAGCAGCACGTCGCTGTTGCCATCGGTGAGCGCGACGTCGACCAGCGCGTCGCCCTCGTCCAGGTTGATGGCGATCTTGCCCTTCTGCAGCTGGAAGGCGAACTCGGTGAGCGGGGTCTTCTTCACCGTGCCCTGCCTCGTGGCGAAGAACACGAAGCGGTCCGCGGCGTACTCGCGCACCGGCAGCACCGCCTGCACCTTCTCGCCCTCGGCCAGCGGCAGCAGGTTCACCATCGGCTTGCCGCGCGCGTTCGGGCCCGCCTCCGGCATCTGGTAGACCTTGAGCCAGTACACGCGGCCGGTGCTGGTGAAGGTGAGCAGGGTGTCGTGGGTGTTGACCACCCACAGCTGCTCGACGAAGTCCTCGTCCTTCAGCGCCGAGGCCGAGCGGCCCTTGCCGCCGCGCTTCTGCGCGCGGTAGGTGCTGGCCGGCTGGCGCTTGACGTAGCCGGCGTGCGAGAGCGTGACCACCACGTCCTCGGGCGCGATCAGGTCGAGCACGTCGAGGTCTTCCTGCGAGGGCTGGATCTCGGTGCGGCGCGCGTCGCCGTACTCGGCCCGGATCGCCTCCAGCTCCTCGCGGATCACCGCGAGCAGGCGGTCGGGGTTCTCCAGGATCTCGATCAGGCCGCGGATGGTCTCCAGGATCTGCCGGTATTCGTCGGACAGCTTCTCCTGCTCCAGCCCGGTGAGGCGGTGCAGGCGCATGGCGAGGATCTCCTGCGCCTGCACGTCGGAGAGCTGGTAGCCGTCGGGCTTGAGGCCGTCGCGCGGGTCCATGTCCTCCGGCCGCGAGGCGTCGGCGCCGGCGGCCGAGAGCAGCGCCTGGACCACGCCCGGCTGCCACTTGCGCGCCAGCATGCGCTCGCGCGCCTCCGCCGGCGAGGCCGAGGTCTTGATCAGCTCGATCATCTCGTCGATGTTGGCGAGCGCGACGGTGAGGCCTTCCAGGATGTGGGCGCGGGCGCGCGCCTTGCGCAGCTCGAAGATGGTGCGGCGGGTGACCACCTCGCGGCGGTGGCGGATGAACGCCTCGAGGATCTCCTTGAGGTTGAGCAGGCGCGGCTGGCCGTCGACCAGCGCCACCATGTTCACGCCGAAGGTGACCTGCAGCTGCGTCTGCAGGAACAGGTTGTTGAGCACCACGTCGGCCATCGCGTCGCGGCGCACCTCGATCACGATGCGCATGCCGTCCTTGTCGGACTCGTCGCGCAGCTCGCTGATGCCCTCGAGCTTCTTCTCCTTGACCAGCTCGGCGATCTTCTCGATCAGCCGCGCCTTGTTCACCTGGTACGGCAGCTCGTGGACGATGATCGTCTCGCGGCCGTTGCTCTCCGTCTCGATCTCGGTCTTGGCGCGCACCAGGACGCGGCCGCGGCCGGTGCGGTAGGCCTCGACGATGCCGGCGGCGCCGTTGATGATGCCGGCGGTCGGGAAGTCCGGGCCCGGCACGTGCTGCATCAGCTGGTCGACCGTGAGCGAGGGATCGTCGATCAGCGCGATGGTCGCCGCGATCACCTCGCCCAGGTTGTGCGGCGGCACGTTGGTGGCCATGCCCACCGCGATGCCGGCCGAGCCGTTCACCAGCAGGTTGGGCACGCGCGTGGGCAGGACCAGCGGCTCCTGCTCGCTCTCGTCGTAGTTGGGGCCGAAGTCGACGGTCTCCTTGTCGATGTCGGCGAGCAGCTCGTGGGTGAGCCGCGCCATGCGCACCTCGGTGTAGCGCATCGCCGCGGGGTTGTCGCCGTCCACCGAGCCGAAGTTGCCCTGGCCGTCCACCAGCATGTAGCGCAGCGAGAACGGCTGCGCCATGCGCACGATCGCGTCGTACACCGAGGCGTCGCCGTGCGGGTGGTACTTACCGATCACGTCGCCGACCACGCGGGCCGACTTCTTGTAGGGCTTGTTCCAGGCGTTGCCGAGCTCGTTCATCGCGTACAGCACGCGGCGATGCACCGGCTTCAGGCCATCGCGCACGTCCGGGAGGGCGCGTCCCACGATCACGCTCATGGCGTAATCGAGGTAGCTCTGGCGCATCTCGTCTTCGATGTTGACGCGGATGACTTCTTTGGCGAGTTCTGCCATCAATCGGCTTCCCTGATCGTGAAAAAAGCCCCTGCGCGCACGTCAGGCGTGCGCTTGCGGCGCGCATCGGGATCAACCTTGAGAGAGTACCACGAATGCGCCCGAATTGACAGTATTTAAGCCTTTTGAATCAACGACTTAAACGGCCGATTTCGGGCGCCTGAAAAGCATCCCGCGGGCGGTGGCGAAGTTGAGCGCCGCGGCCACCGCCGAGCCGGCCGCGGCGGGGATCGCCGGCCAGCGGTGCAGGCCGGCGAAGGCGAGCAGCAGGGCGGCGTAGACGGCGTAGTTGACCACCGCGCCGACGCCCATCAGGCCCATCCAGTGCAGCCACTCGGCGGGCAGCGGGCGGCCGCTGGAGCGCGCGGCGAAGGTGTGCCGGCGGTTCCACCACCAGGTGACGGTGGCGGCCAGCAGGAACGACAGCACGCGGGCCAGGTAGGGATTCCAGCCGGCCAGGCCGACCAGCAGCTGCACCACGCCGGCGTCGACCAGCAGGCCGATCACGCCGCCGACGGCGAACAGGCCGATCTCGCGGTGCAGCCTCATCGGCCGAACATCGCCTGCATCGCGGCGGCGTCCGGGCGCTCGATCACCCCGCGCTCGGTGACGATGGCGTCGATCAGCGCGGCCGGCGTGACGTCGAACACCGGGTTCCACGCCTCGGCGCCCTCCACCACCGTGCGGCGCCCGGCGACCGCGAGCAGCTCGGCCGGGTCGCGCAGCTCGATCTCGATCGCCTCGCCGGAAGGCGTGGCCATGTCCACCGTGGAGGACGGCGCCGCCACCATGAACTTCACGCCATGGTGGCGCGCGGCGATGGCGAGCTGGTAGGTGCCGATCTTGTTGGCGGTGTCGCCGTTGGCGGCGATGCGGTCGGCGCCGACGATCACCCACTGCACCTGGCCCGACCTCATCAGGTGTGCGGCGGCCGAGTCGGCGATCAGCTTCGCGGGGATGCCGTCGCGCACCAGCTCGTACATGGTCAGCCGCGCGCCCTGCTGCCAGGGCCGCGTCTCGCCCGCGTACACGCGGGCGACGCGCCCGGCCGCGACGCCGGCGCGGATCACGCCCAGCGCGGTGCCGAAGCCGGCGGTGGCCAGCGAGCCGGTGTTGCAGTGGGTGAGCACGCCCGAGCCGGGCGCGATCAGCGCGGCGCCCAGCTCGCCCATGCGGCGGTTGGCGGCCAGGTCCTCGTCCTGGATCGCCTGCGCCTCGCGCGCCAGCGCGGCCGCATCGGCCCCGGCGGCGATGCGCGCCTTCATGCGGTCCAGCGCCCACATCAGGTTCACCGCGGTGGGCCGCGCGGCGCGCAGCATCGCCAGCGCCGGTTCCAGCGGCTCGCCCCGCCGCGCGGCCAGCACCACGCCCCAGGCGGCGGCGATGCCGATGGCCGGCGCGCCGCGCACGGCGAGGTCCCTGATCGCCTGCGTCACCGCGGCGGCGTCGCGGCAGTCGATCCAGCGCTCCTCCTGTGGCAGCAGGCGCTGGTCGAGCAGGCGCAGGTGGTCGCCCTGCCACTGCACGGCGCGGACGCGGTCGTAACGGTCGTAGTCCATGGTCGGGATGGGTGTGTCGTCCGGTTCGGAAGGGAAGGCCGGCCGCGGCGGCGCGGCGGCGCGCAAGGCCGGGGCGGCAAACGCGGCTAGGGCGCGTCCGGCATCACCAGCCAGAGGATCAGGTACAGCAGGATGCCCGAGCCGCCCAGCAGGGTGAGGATGATCCAGCCCACGCGCACCAGCGTCGGGTCCCAGCCGCAGTACTCGGCGATGCCGCCGCACACCCCGGCCAGGGTGCGGTTGAGGCGCGAGCGGTGGAGGCGCTTTTCGCTGTTCATGCCAGGCTCCGCAGGTCAGTCGCGGTCGCGCAGCCAGCGGTGGATCGCCGGCGCGACCTCCCGCTGCGCGCGGCCGGAAACGTAGATGCCGATGTGGCCTCCCTTGAAGGCCTGTTCGGTGTAGTCGGTCGTGCCCACGTGGCGGCCCAGCGCGCGCGAGGCGTCCGGCGGCACCAGGTGGTCCTGCTCGGCGTAGATGTTGAGCACCGGCTGGGTGACCAGGCCCAGGTCCACCGGCCGGCCGCCGATGGCGAGCGTGCCCCTGACCAGCTTGTTGCCCTGGTAGAAGTCCTTGATGAACTCGCGGAACGCCTCGCCGGCCTGGTCGGGCGAGTCGAAGATCCAGCGCTCCATGCGCAGGAAGTTCTCCAGCTCCGCCGGGTCGTCCAGGATGTCCACCATCGCCACGTACTTCTGCTGGGTCAGGCGCAGCGGCTTGAGCGTGAGGTAGACCCAGTTCATCAGCTCGGCCGGCACGTTGCCCAGCGTGTCGACGAACAGGTCCACGTCCATGTCCTGCACCCAGTGCGAGAGCATGTTGTCCGGCGTGCGGAAGTCCACCGGCGTGACCATGGTGACCAGGTTCCGCACCTTCTCCGGGTGCATCGCCGCGTAGCACAGCGCGAAGCTGCCGCCCTGGCAGATGCCGAGCAGGTTGACCGCCTCCAGGCCGTGGCGGCGGCGCACCGCGTCCACGCAGCGGTCGAGGTAGCCGTTGAGGTAGTCGTCCAGGGTCAGCCAGCGGTCGGCGCCGTCCGGGTAGCCCCATTCGATCAGGTAGACGTCCTCGCCCTGCGCCAGCAGGTTGCGCACCAGCGAGCGGTCCGGCTGCAGGTCGGTCATCCAGACCGTGTTGACCAGCGCGTAGACGATCAGCGTGGGCGTCCGCGCGGTGGGCTCGCGCTCGCCGCGCATGTGCCAGACGGTGAGCTTGTCCTCGCGGTAGACCGCCTCGCGCGGCGTGTTGGCGTAGGCCGGCTCGCCCAGGCCGCGCAGGTTGGCCAGCCCGGCCGCCAGCTTGCGCTGGAACGTGGCGATTTCCTCCAGCGCCTCGCGCGGATCGATCGGCAGCGGTGCGTACATGCCTGTCTCCCTCACTTGCGCCGCTTGGCGCCACGCGCCGTGCCGCGCGCGGCAGCCGCCGCGGCGGGCTTGCGCAGGGGCCGCTTGGCCACCGCCGCGGCCTTGCCGGCCGCCGCCTTGCGGGTGGCCTTCCTGGCGGACGGCCTGGGCCCGGCAGGCGCCGCCGCGGCCGGTGCGGCCTCGCGTGCCGCATCGAGCTGGCGCTGCAGCGCCGTCACCTGGCGGCGCATCGCCTGCAGGCGCTGGCCGAGGCTGTCCACCTCGCTGCGCGTGGGCATGCCGAGCTCGCGGCACCAGTGCTCGGTCTGCTGGCGCTGCAGCTGGCGCACGCGCATCTGCGCGTTGACCATCGCGCCGTAGACGGCGCGGAACTCGTCGGACAGGGCGATCTCGGCGTAGGCCTCCTCGTAGGCATCCACCCAGAGGTCGTACAGCGCCTTGAGCGACTGCGGCGACTGGCCGTTCTCGGCGCGCTGCGCCAGCTGCGCCTGCAGCCGCTCGGCGCCCTGCGCGGCGACCCGCTGCAGCAGGGACTGGTAGCGCGCCGCGGCCTGCAGGTAGGCCTGCATCGCCTCGTACAGCGCCTGCTGCTGCAACTGCTGCTCGCGGGTGTAGCCCAGCGGCGCCAGCGGCTGGCGCGGATCGGCGAGGCCGCCCTGCTGCATCGCCTGCAGCCATTGCTGCCACTGCTGCGCGAAGCCGTGCGCGCCGTGCTGGTCCAGCCCGGCGAAGGCCTGCAGGAACGGCTGGCCGGCGTCCCACGCCGGCGGCCACTGGCCCGGCGATGCCGAGGGCAGCTGCAGGGCGGCCGACCGCAGCCAGTCGAGGAAGCCCGCCAGCGCCGCGCCGCCGCGCGCGAGCGGGTCGGCAGCGGACGCGGCCGGCTGCGCCGCCGGCGCGGCGGACTGCGCCCACGACCGCGCCCACGTGTCCCAGGCCTGCTGGGCAAGCGCGCGGTAGTTGCTCAGGAAATCGCCGGCCGGATCCGCCATGACCGCATGTCCGTGTGGAGTGCTCCGCGCATCCTAGCAAATGCGCATGAAACCCACGCATCGAAAAAGCGCGGGGCCCGGCATCGCTGCCGGGCCCCGCGGGTCGCATCGGCTTGCGGGCGACGCCTCAGGCGTCGGCGCCCTCGCCTTCGGCCACCGCCTTCATGGACAGGCGGATGCGGCCCTGCTTGTCCACTTCCAGCACCTTGACCTTGACGATGTCGCCTTCCTTGAGCTTGTCGGACACCTTCTCGACGCGCTCGTTGGAGATCTGCGACACGTGCACCAGGCCGTCCTTGCCCGGCATGATCGTGACGAACGCGCCGAAGTCCATCAGCTTGGCCACCTTGCCCTCGTAGATGCGGCCCGGCTCGACGTCGGAGACGATCTGCTCGATGCGCTTCTTGGCCTCGTCCGCCGCCAGGCGGTTGACCGAAGCGATGATCACGGTGCCGTCGTCGCTGATGTCGATGGTGGTGCCGGTCTCCTCGGTGATCGAGCGGATGGTGGCGCCGCCCTTGCCGATGACCTCGCGGATCTTGTCCGGGTGGATCTTGATGGTGAGCAGGCGCGGGGCGTACTCGCTCATCTCGGCGCGCGGGGCGCTGATCGCCTTGGCCATCTCGCCGAGGATGTGCAGGCGGCCGCGCTTGGCCTGCTCCAGCGCCACCTTCATGATCTCCTCGGTGATGCCGTCGATCTTGATGTCCATCTGCAGGGCGGAGATGCCCTCGGCGGAGCCGGCCACCTTGAAGTCCATGTCGCCGAGGTGGTCCTCGTCGCCCAGGATGTCGGACAGCACCACGAACTCGTCGCCTTCCTTGACCAGGCCCATCGCGATGCCGGCCACCGGCGCCTTCAGCGGCACGCCGGCGTCCATCATCGCCAGCGAGGAGCCGCACACCGAGGCCATCGAGGAGGAGCCGTTGGACTCGGTGATCTCCGAGACCACGCGCAGCACGTAGGGGAATTCCTCGATCGAGGGCTTCACCGCCTGCACGCCGCGCTTGGCCAGGCGCCCGTGGCCGATCTCGCGGCGCTTGGGCGCGCCGAAGCGGCCGGTCTCGCCCACCGAGAACGGCGGGAAGTTGTAGTGGAACAGGAAGCTGTCCTTCGACTCGCCCTCCGGCGCGTCGATGATCTGCGCGTCGCGGGTGGTGCCCAGCGTGGTGACCACCAGCGCCTGCGTCTCGCCGCGGGTGAACAGCGCCGAGCCGTGGGTGCGCGGCAGCACGCCCACGCGCACGCTGATCGGGCGGATGTCGTCCAGCTTGCGGCCGTCGATGCGCACCTTGGTCTTCAGCACGCTGTCGCGCAGGGTGCGGTACTCGAGCTCGGCGAACTCCTTGGCGAGGTCGGCGGCGGCCCAGCCCTTCTGCTCGGCCTCGCCCTTGAGCGACTCCAGCACGTCGGCCTTGATCGCGGCGATGGCGTCGCGGCGCTGCAGCTTGTCGCGCACCTGGAAGGCTTCCTCCAGGCGGGTGCCCACGGCCGCCTTGAGGGCGGCGACCAGCGCCTCGTCGCGCGCCGGCGGCTGCCAGTCCCAGGACGGCTTGGCCGCCTCGGTGGCCAGCTCGGCGATCGCGCGGATCGCGGTCTGCATCTGCTTGTGGCCGAACATCACCGCGCCGAGCATCACGTCCTCGGACAGCAGCTTGGCCTCGGATTCCACCATCAGCACCGCGTTGGCGGTGCCGGCCACGACCAGGTCCAGCGCGGAGGTCTTCAGCTCCGTGGCGGTCGGGTTGAGCAGGTACTGGCCGTTGGCGTAGCCGACGCGGGCGGCGCCGATCGGGCCCTTGAACGGGATGCCGGCCAGGGTGAGCGCGGCGGAGGCGCCGAGCATGGCCGGGATGTCGCCATCGATCTCGGGGTTCAGCGACACCACCTGGGCGATGACCTGCACCTCGTTCTTGAACTCCTCCGGGAACAGCGGGCGCACCGGGCGGTCGATCAGGCGCGAGGTCAGCGTCTCCTTCTCGGTCGGACGGCCCTCGCGCTTGAAGAAGCCGCCGGGGATGCGGCCGGCGGAGTAGAACTTCTCGACGTAGTCGACGGTGAGCGGGAAGAAGTCCTGACCTTCCTTCGCCTTGGCCGCGGCCACCACGGTGACCAGCACCACGGTGCCGCCCATGCTGACCATGACGGCACCCGACGCCTGGCGGGCGATTTCGCCCGTCTCCAGCGTGACTTCGTGATTACCGTACTGGAATGACTTGGTTACTTTCGCCACGTGTGTGTCCTTGTCCGGTTACCGGCGCAGGCCGAGACGCTCGATCAGGCTCTGGTAGCGCGCCAGGTCCCGGTCCTTGAGGTAGCCGAGCAGGCGCTTGCGCTGGTTGACCAGCTTGAGCAGGCCGCGGCGGGAATGGTGGTCCTGCTTGTGCGTCTTGAAGTGGTCGGTCAGGTGCTCGATGCGGGCGGACAGCAGGGCCACCTGCACTTCCGGCGAGCCGGTATCGTTCGGCACGCGGCCGTATTCAGCAATGATCTTGCCGGTCTGTTCTGCGGTAAGCGACATGGGTATCTCTTCCTAAAAAAGCGGGTGCGGAACTTGCGCAACCTCACCGGCGATGAGGTTGCGCAAGCTCCGCCGGGTTGAATGACACTCGGAACAAGCGCCGTATTGTAGCGAGCGCGGGCGTGCTGCAACAAGAGCGCGTTAAGACGGCGTAACGGGCGGCAGGTTGAGCCCGCGCAGGATGCGCAGGCGGCCGTCCGCGCCGCGCTCGACCAGCGCCAGCAGGCGGCCGTCCCCGGCGAAGGCGGCGTGGACCCCGGCGGCCGCCGCGCCCGGCCAGGGAATCTGCCGGCCCTGCGCCACCGCCAGCCCCTGCGCCGCATCCAGCCGCAGGGCCGGCAGGTGGGCCACGCCGGCCTCCAGCGGCAGCAGCAGCGTGGCCATGGCCGCGTCGCCCTGGGCGGCGGCCTGCTCCAGCCGCTCCAGCGTCACCATCGCCGGCGCGCGGAACGGCTCCACCCACAGCCGCCGCAGCGACGCCAGGTGCGCGCCGCAGCCCAGGTCCTCGCCCAGCGCGGTGGCCAGGCTGCGCACGTAGGTGCCCGAGCCGCACTCGACGTACAGGCGCAGGGTGTCGCCCGCGCGGCCGAGCAGGTCCAGCCGGTGGACCTCCACCTCGCGCGCGGGCGCCTCCACCGCCTCGCCGCGGCGGGCCTTCAGGTACAGCGGCTCGCCGCCCTGCTTGAGCGCCGAGTACGCCGGCGGCACCTGCACGATGCGCCCGCGCAGCTTCGCCAGCGCGGCCTCGATGGCCGTCCCGTCCAGCGCCGGCACCGGCCGCTCGGCGACCACCTCGCCCTCGCGGTCGGCGGTGGTCGTGGTCACGCCGAGCCGGCACTCGGCCTCGTAGGCCTTGCGCGCGCCGAGCAGGCTGCCGGCCAGCTTGGTGCCCTCGCCGAAGCACAGCGGCAGCAGGCCGGTGGCCAGCGGGTCGAGCGCGCCGGTGTGGCCGCCCTTGGCCGCGCGCAGCAGCCGGCGCGCGGCCTGCAGCGCCTGGTTCGAGCTCATGCCGAGCGGCTTGTCGAGCAGCAGGATGCCGTGCAGGTCGCGGGTGGGGCGGCGGGGCATGGCGGTGGGAACGGGGAACGGGGAACGGGGAACGGGGAGAGCTTGAGGCGGATGGAGGGCGCGTGAAGGCGGCGACGCAGCGGGGCGCTGAGATACAACGCGCTAACCGCGTTCCCCGTTCCCCGTTCCCTGTTCCCCATCCTCCCGCAACAACTGCTCGATGCGCTCGCCGCGATCCACCGAATCGTCGTACTTGAAGCGCAACTCCGGCACCCGGCGGATGCGCATGCTGCGCGACAGCGCGCGGCGGAACTCGCCGGCCAGCTCGTTGAGCGCCTTCACCGCGGCGGCCGCGCGTTCCGGCTGCAGCGTGGTGACCCAGACCGTGGCCCAGTCCAGGTCGCGCGTCACCTCCACGTCGGACACGCTGGCCGAAGGCAGGCCGTGGTCGCGCACGGCCGCGTGGACCAGCAGGCCCAGCTCGCGGCGCAGCTCGGCGCCGACGCGGTCGGTACGTTTGAAGTCGCGGGAGGGCATGCATTGACTCCTTCGTCGTCACAGGGACGAGAGGCGAGCAGCGAGGGCGCCGGCGTCGCAGTGTACGGAAAAACGCGGAGCCCGGACAAAGCCGCCCGGGCTCCGGAAGCTTGCCGGACGAAGGATTTTCGCGCCCTCGCTACTCGTCCCTCGCCCCAGCCCCGCTCACAGCGTGCGCGCCACCTCGATGCGCTCGAAGCACTCGATCTGGTCGCCCACCTTGACGTCGTTGTACTGCTTCACGGCGATGCCGCACTCCATGCCGTTGCGCACCTCGTCCACCAGCTCCTTGAAGCGGCGCAGCGATTCCAGCTCGCCCTGGAAGATCACCGTGTTGTCGCGCAGCACGCGGATCGGCTTGTTGCGCTTGACCGTGCCCTCGATGACCATGCAGCCGGCCACCGCGCCGAACTTGGAGCTGCGGAACACCTCGCGCACCTGCGCCACGCCGATGATCTCCTCGCGCACTTCCTTGCCCAGCAGGCCGGACGCCGCCTGCTTCACCTGGTCGATCACGTCGTAGATGATCGAGAAGTAGCGCACGTCCAGGCCGGCCGAGTCGATCACCTTGCGCGCGGAGGCGTCCGCGCGCACGTTGAAGCCGATCACCAGCGCCTTGGAGGCGGCGGCGAGCGTGGCGTCGGACTCGGTGATGCCGCCGACGCCGGCCGCGATCACGTTGACCTTCACGTTCTCGTTGCCGATCTGGCTCAGCGACTCGCGCAGCGCCTCCACCGAGCCCTGCACGTCGGCCTTGACCAGGATGTTGAGCGTCTGCTGCTCGGCGCCCTGGCCCATCTGCGCCATGATGTCCTCCAGGCGGTTGGCCTTGCTGGAGCTGACCAGGCGCGTCTCGCGGCGCTTCTGCTGGCGCTCGGCCGCCACCTGGCGGGCCAGGCGCTCGTCGGCCACGGCGACGAAGTCGTCGCCCGCCTCCGGCACGCCGGACAGGCCCAGCACCTGCACCGGGATCGACGGGCCGGCCTCCTGCACGGTCTTGCCGGTCTCGTCGATCAGCGCGCGCATGCGGCCGTACTCCACGCCGCAGACCACGAAGTCGCCGCGCTTGAGCGTGCCCTGCTGCACCAGCACCGTGGCCACCGGGCCGCGGCCCTTGTCCAGGCTGGACTCGATCACCACGCCCGAGGCCGGGCCATCGACCACCGCGGTCAGCTCCATCACCTCGGCCTGCACCGAGATGGCGTCGAGCAGCTCGTCCACGCCCATGCCGGTCTTGGCCGAGACGGGCACGAACATGGTGTCGCCGCCCCAGTCCTCCGGGATCACCTCGAGGTTGGCCAGGCCCTGCTTGACGTGGTCGGGGTTGGCGTCGGCCTTGTCCATCTTGTTGAGCGCGACGATCAGCGGCACCTTGGCGGCGCGCGCGTGCTGCACCGCCTCGATGGTCTGCGGCATCACGCCGTCGTCGGCGGCCACCACCAGCACCACGATGTCGGTGGACTGCGCGCCGCGGGCGCGCATCGCGGTGAACGCGGCGTGGCCCGGGGTGTCGAGGAAGGTGATCACGCCCTTCGGCGTCTCCACGTGGTAGGCGCCGATGTGCTGGGTGATGCCGCCGGCCTCGCCCGCCGCCACCTTGGTGCGGCGGATGTAGTCCAGCAGCGAGGTCTTGCCGTGGTCGACGTGGCCCATGATGGTGACCACCGGCGGGCGCGGCTGGCGCTCGCCTTCCAGCTCGGCGCTCTGCGTGTGCGCGGCCAGCGCGGCCTCGGCGTCGTTCTGGCTGGCGTCGACCGGCTTGTGGCCGAGCTCCTCCACCACCAGGGTCGCGGTATCGCGGTCGATGGTCTGGTTGATGGTGGCCATGACGCCCATCTTGAACAGCGCCTTGACCACCTCCGAGCCTTTCACCGCCATCTTCTGCGCGAGGTCGGCGACCACGTTGCTCTCGCCGACCACCACCTCGCGCACCACCGGCGCGGTGGGCCGGGAGAAGCCGTGCGCGCCGGCGGACGGCACGCCGCCGCGGACCGCCTCGCGCACGTTGCCCTTGCCCGGCTTGCCGCGCTTGCTGGAGCGGCGTGCGCGGTCGGCCTCGGACAGATGCAGCTCGCCGGCGGCGAAGCGCTTGCCGCCCGGCATCTCGTCGCGGTCGCGGCCGTGGCGCGCCTTGCCGCGGCCGCCGTCGCCGGCCGGGGCCGGCGCGGGGGCGGGCGCCGGGGCCGGCGCGGGCGCCGCCACGACCTTCTTCTCGCGCTTGCGCGGCTCGTGGATGCGCGGAAGGATCATGCCCAGCGAGCTGGGATCGAGGCGCTGCACGCCGCCGCCCTCCGGCGCCTTCTCGGCGACGGCGGCCGACTCCTCGGCGGCGGCCTCGGCCTCGGCATGCTGACCGCGCCCGGCCTCGACGGCCGTCTCGGCGGCCTCGCGGGCCTGCGTCTCGGCGCGCTGGCGCTCGGCCTCGGCCTGGCGCTCCTCCTCCTGCCGGCGCTGCGCTTCCTCCTGGCGGCGGCGCTCGGCCTCGGCGCGCTCCTGCTCCTCCTGCTCGCGCTGCTGCTGGGATTCCTGCAGCTTGCGCAGGGCCTCCTCGCGCTCGCTGTCGGCGCTGGCCTCCTCCGCGATCACGCTGCGTTTGACGTAGGTGCGCTTGGCGCGCACCTCGACGTTGACCGTCTTGGCGCTGCCCGCCGCGCCGCGGCCGCCGGGCGTGGCGACCTTCAGCTCGCTGACCTTGCGGCGCTTGAGGGTGATCTGGCGCGGCGCGCTGTCGTCGGCCTCGACGGCCTCCTCGTTCTTGCCGTGCGTGCGGCGCAGGAAGCCGAGCAGCTTCACCTTCTCGGTGCTGCTGATGACCTGCTCCGGATCGGAGAATTTCATCCCTGCCTCGGCCAGCTGGCCGAGCAGTTTCTCCACCGGCATGCCCAGGACCTGGGCGAGTTGTTTGATCGTGACGTCCGACATCGTGTGCTTTCTCCGCCTTTCCCGCGCTGCTCGTCCCCGCGGCCCACGCCGCGAGGCCACCACCGTCCCTGGCGGGGCATCCTCCCGGATGCCCCCTCGGCGCGCCCGTCCGAAGGCGCGCCGCCCGCGGTTAGCCGCCCTTCTCCAGGCGCGCGATCATCGGGGCGCGCGCCGCCATGATCAGCGCCGCCGCCCGTTCCTCGTCCATGCCCTCGATGTCGATCAGATCATCGACGGCCTGGTCGGCCAGGTCGTCCAGGGTGACGATGCCGCGCTCGGCCAGGGCGTAGGCCGTGGCCTCGTCCATGCCTTCCAGCGCGAGCAGTTCCTCGGACGGCTGGTGCTCCTCGATGCCCTCCTCCACCGCCAGCGCCTCGGTCAGCAGGGCGTCGCGCGCGCGCGCGCGCAGCTCCTCGACGATGTCCTCGTCGAAGCCCTCGATCGCCAGCAGCTCGGCGCTGGGCACGTAGGCGATCTCCTCGATGCTGGAGAAGCCCTCCTGCACCAGGATGTTGGCGATCTCCTCGTCCACCTCCAGCTTCTCCATGAACAGCTGGCGCGCGGCCTGCTGCTCGGCCTCGCTCTTGGCCTGCACCTGGTCCTGGGTCATCACGTTGAGCTGCCAGCCGGTGAGCTTGCTGGCCAGGCGCACGTTCTGGCCGCCGCGGCCGATGGCCTGGGACAGCTTGTCCTCGGCCACCGCGATGTCCATGGAGTGCTTGTCCTCGTCCATGATGATCGACTGCACCTCGGCCGGCGCCATCGCGTTGATGACGTACTGCGCCTGGTTCTCGTGCCACAGGATGATGTCCACGCGCTCGCCGTTGAGCTCGTTGGACACCGCCTGCACGCGCGAGCCGCGCATGCCGATGCACGCGCCGATGGGGTCGGTGCGCGAATCGTGCGCCACCACGGCGATCTTGGCGCGGTCGCCCGGGTCGCGGGCGCAGCCCTTGATCTCGACCAGGCCCTGGCCGACCTCGGGCACCTCGAGCTTGAACAGCTCGATCATGAACTCCGGCGCCGCGCGCGAGACGAACAGCTGCGGGCCGCGCACTTCCGAGCGCACCTCGTACAGGTAGCCGCGCACGCGGTCGCCCACGCGGTGCGATTCGCGCGGGATGGTCTTGTCGCGCGGGATGAACGCCTCGGCGTTGCCGCCCAGGTCGAGGTACACGTTGCCGCGCTCGACGCGCTTGACGATGCCGGTGATCAGCTCGCCCACGCGGTCCTTGTAGGCGTCCACCACCTGCTGGCGCTCGGCCTCGCGCACGCGCTGCACGATCACCTGCTTGGCGGCCTGCGCGGCGATGCGGCCGAACTCGGCGTTCTCGATCTGCTGCTCGACGTACTCGCCCACCTGGGCGTCGGCGCGCTCGTCCAGCGCGTCCATCAGGCGCACCTGGAAGTACGGCGACTCCATCTCGGCGTCGTCGGCGATGATCTCCCAGCGGCGGAAGGTCTCGTACTCGCCGCTGTGGCGGTCGATCGACACGCGGATGTCCGGGTCCTCGTCGGGGTAGCGCTTCTTGGCTGCCGAGGCCAGCGCGGCCTCCATCGCCTCGAAGATCACCTCGCGCGGCACGCCCTTCTCGTTGGCGACCGCATCGACGACCAGCAAAAGTTCTTTGCTCATTGCAGCAACTCCGTAGGCGCCGTCCGGCGCCCGATCGCTTTTTTGAATTGGGTTACTTCTTGCCGGCCTTGCCGGCCGCCTTCCTGCCGCCCGGCTTGGGCTGCGGCACGTAGCCGAGCGCCGCCCAGTCCGGCACCACGCGGGCGCTTTCCACCGCCGCGTGGTCGAACGCGAACGTCCTGCCCTCGGCTTCCAGCGAGATGCGCTCGCCGTCCACCGCCGACACCCGGCCGCGCAGCCGGCGGCGGCCCTCGATCGGCGCCTTCAGCAGCAGCTTCACTTCCTGGCCGAGGGCCTTGGCGAAGTGCGCCGCGCTGAACAGCGGGCGGTCGATGCCGGGCGAGGACACTTCCAGCACGTAGTGGCCCGGGATCGGGTCCTCGACGTCGAGCAGCGCCGACAGCTCGCGGCTGGCCGCCTCGCAGTCGTCGAGCGTGACCTCGCGGCCCTCCCCGCTCCCGGCCGGAATGTCCAGGTAGACGCGCAGGGTACTCTGCCCCTGCGACGGGGTGAACTCCACGCCCAGGCATTCCAGGCCCAGATCGGCCAGAACCTCGCTGAAGCGTTGTGCCAGTGCCTGCGTATCCATGGTGCGTTTTTCCGCCGCCAGAAACAAAAAATGGGCTCGTGACGGCCCATTCCCTTACCACGCCGATGTCCCGACCCCTCCAGGTTCTTCCCGGCCCCGCCGGCGGGCGCTCGCCGCCGGGGGATGGCACATCCTTGCGCCCAACAAAAAAGCCTCACGAGGAGGCTTTCTTGTTCTAAGAAAGATCTGGTAGCGAGGACGCGGCCTGTGCCCGGTCTGCAGGGCCCATGCGCGTTCCTCTTCCTCGCTCAGAGTCGACGGAGTATACGCGCGGCGCCCCGGTGGCGCAACCGATCCGTGCATCGCCTGGCGCATGGCAAGCGGGTCCGGCGGGACGGGCGCCGCGCGGGCGCCATCGTCAGCAATGCGGGCCGGATGCCCCGCCGGGCGCGGACGCGCGCCGGCGTTCCCGTTCCCTGCGCTGGTCGGCGGCGAGCATCAGCTGATGGCGACGGCTGAGCGGCTGCGCCCGGGCGGGCGGCGGAGCGGCGACCAGCCCGAGCCGCGCCGCCAGGGCCAGCAGCCGGCTGGCCCACGGCGAGTGCGCCGGATAGCAGTAGGGCTCCATATGTCCTCCCGGCTTCGCCGGAAAACCCGCGGACGGGGGCGAATCCCCCGTGCCGGGAAGTATGCGTGGCCCGGTGTTATGCCCTCGTCATGCGTGCCGTCCGGCTTCGTGGCCGGCTAGCGCCGCTTGGATTTCGGGGACGGCGACGGCCGCGGCGGCGGCGAGCCGGGGTGGGAAGGCTCGCGGGTCGAGAAGGTGGACCGGCGGTATGCCGGCGGCGCGACCTGCCCGGGGTCGCCAACGGACAGCCCGTCCCGGTAGATGCTGTGGATCTGCGCGGCGGACAGGGGTCTCGAATCGTCATTCATCATGTGCATCCGGTAAGGGTGGGGCGGCATCGTCGTTGCTCCGTCCGGGGCGAACCGCGGCGCTCGTTCCCGCATCGCGGGAACCGGCAACGCCCCCACCCTACTCGCCTGCCTGTAAATTTTCGCGGGCCGGCGCTGCATTGCGCGGACCGTCGTCCCCGCATCGGACCTGCGGCCCCGGCGCCCGCCGCCTCCGCTCGATGCCGGGGCATGGACCAGCGGCTTGCCCGCTCTTGCGGAACGGATGCGCGTGGAAGCCGCCGGCGCTGCGCGCCATCGGCGCGGGGGATCGTCCGGGCAACGCCCTGGCGTCGCGGACGGCGGGCACATCCGCACGGGGACGGATGCGGGCCGGAAACGAAAACGGCGCGACCGTGGTCGCGCCGTTTTCGTTTCCGATGAAGTGGTAGCGGGGGCAGGATTCGAACCTGCGACCTTCGGGTTATGAGCCCGACGAGCTGCCAGACTGCTCCACCCCGCATCAGAGTTTTGGGAGTTTAGCGGGATGGCCGGATTCTTGCAAGCCAGCGCGCCAAACTTTTCGCTCCGCTCAGCCCGGGAACGCGGCCCGGCACCAGCCCAGCAGCGGCCCCCAGTACAGGCCCAGCGCCAGCAGCACCAGCGCGTTGACCGACAGCAGCACGCGCAGGCCGGCGTCCGGCTGCACGCGCACCTCGCTGCCCTCGACGGGCTTGTCGAAGTACATCACCTTCACCACGCGCAGGTAGTAGTACAGGCCCACGATGGCGAACACCGCGCCGACGATGGCCAGCCACAGCATGCCGGCGTGGATCGCCGCCTGCAGCACCAGCAGCTTGGCGAAGAAGCCGAACAGCGGCGGCACGCCGGCCAGCGAGAACATCGCCAGCATCATCAGGAAGGCCAGCCACGGCGAGCGCTGGTTGAGGCCCTTGAAGTCGTCGATCTCCTCGCACTCGAAGCCCGCGCGCGCCAGCGCCAGGATCACGCCGAAGGCCGCGGTGCTCATCAGCGCGTAGCTGATCGCGTAGAACATCGCCGCGGCGTAGCCCTCCGGCCCGGCGTTGACCAGGCCCAGCAGCAGGTAGCCCATGTGCGAGATGGTCGAGTAGGCCAGCAGGCGCTTGAGGTTGCTCTGCACGATCGCCACCAGGTTGCCGATCGCCAGCGAGAGCACCGCCAGCGCGGCCAGCATCTGCTGCCAGTGCGGCGCCAGGTCGCCCAGTCCGGTCTCCAGCAGGCGGTAGGCCATGCCGAAGGCGGCCAGCTTGGGCGCCGAGCCGATGAACACGGTGACCGCGGTCGGCGAGCCCTGGTAGACGTCCGGGATCCACATGTGGAACGGCGCCGCGCCGAGCTTGAAGCCGATGCCGACGATCACGAAGATCAGCCCGAACACCAGCAGGTTCGGCATCGCCGTGTGCGCGGCCGCGCCGTGCAGCTGCGCCAGCGCCAGCGTGCCGGTGGCGCCGTAGACCATCGACATGCCGTACAGCAGCATGCCCGAGGCCAGCGCGCCCAGCACGAAGTACTTGATCGCCGCCTCCGAGGACTGCGCCGAGTCGCGGTTCAGCGCCACCAGCGCGTAGGAGGACAGCGTCAACAGCTCCAGCCCCAGGTACACCATCACCAGGTTGCCGGCCGAGACCAGCAGCATCACGCCGAGGGTGGCGAAGATCGCCAGCGTGTAGAACTCGCCCACGTACAGCTTGCGGTCGGCCAGGTAGGGCCGCGCGTAGACGAACACCAGCGCGGTGCACAGCAGCGCGAACACCTTGAGGATCTCGGCCACGCCGTCGCGCACGAACATGCCGCCGTAGGCGGTGACCGGGAACGGCGGCTGGTTCGCCACCACCAGGTAGATCGCCACCAGCACCACGGCCAGCGACAGCCAGTGCAGCACGTTGCGCTGCTCGGGCCTGATGAAGGCGTCCAGCAGCAACAGCAAGCACGCCGCCGCGGTGAGGTACAGCTCGGGCAGCAGGATCAGGAGGTCAGTGAGGTTCGGCATGTTCGGTCCCGATCAGATCTTGTGAACGCCCAGCTGCTGCACCAGCTGGCCCACCGCGCCGTCCATCAGGTGCACCAGCGGCTGCGGCCAGACGCCCAGCGCCACCACCGCGGCGGCGAAGGCCAGCAGGACGAAGGTCTCGCGGCCGTTGATGTCCTTCATCTCGGCCACGTGCGGATTGGTGACGTCGCCCCACAGCACGCGCTTGACCATCCACAGCGTGTAGGCCGCGCCGATGATCAGGGTGAAGGCGGCGAACAGCGCGATCCACGGGTTGGCGCTGAAGCTGGCCAGGATCACCATGAACTCGCCCACGAAGCCGCTGGTGCCCGGCAGGCCGCAGTTGGCCATGGCGAACAGCACGTAGAAGAAGCCGAACCACGGCATCACGTTGATCACGCCGCCGTAGTCCTTGATCAGGCGGGTGTGCAGGCGGTCGTACATCACGCCGATGCAGGAGAACATCGCGCCGGAGACGAAGCCGTGCGAGATCATCTGCACCATCGCGCCCTGCATGCCGAGCTTGGCGGCGTCGGCGTTGCCGGCGCCGCGCACCAGCAGGAAGCCGATGAAGATGCCCAGGGTGACGAAGCCCATGTGCGCCACCGAGGAGTACGCCACCAACTTCTTCATGTCCTCCTGCACCAGCGCCACGTAGCCGATGTAGACCACGGCGACCAGGCTGAGCACGATGATCAGCCAGGCGAACTGCTCGGAGGCGTCCGGCACGATCGGCAGCGAGAAGCGCAGGAAGCCGTACCCGCCGATCTTCAGCATCACCGCCGCCAGCACCACCGAGCCGCCGGTCGGCGCCTCCACGTGGGCGTCGGGCAGCCAGGTGTGCACCGGCACCATCGGCACCTTCACCGCGAAGGCGATCAGGAAGGCGAAGAACAGCCAGCTCTGCTCGCGCAGGGTCAGCGGCAGCGCGGCCAGCGCGTGCAGGTCGAAGGTGCCGGCCTTCAGGTACAGGTAGATCAGCCCGACCAGCATGAAGATCGAGCCGAAGAAGGTGTAGATGAAGAACTTCAGCGTGGCGTACACGCGCCGCGGGCCGCCCCAGATGCCGATCAGGATGAACATCGGGATCAGCATCGCCTCGAAGAACACATAGAACAGCAGCGCGTCGGTGGCGCAGAACACGCCGATCATCAGGCCCTCGAGCACCAGCATGGCGGCCATGTACTGGTGCGGCTTGTCCTGGATCACCTCCCACGCGCCGACGATCACCAGGATGCCGACGAAGGTGGTGAGCAGGATCAGCGCCACCGAGATGCCGTCCACGCCCAGGCCGTAGTGCACGCCGAGCGAGGCGATCCAGACGTGGCTTTCCACCAGTTGCATGGCGCTGTCGCCGGCGTCGAACTGCGGCAGCAGGAACAGGCTGACCGCGAAGGTCAGCACCGCCACCGCCAGGGACAGCCAGCGCGCCAGGTTGGGCCGGCCCGAGCCGGCCAGCAGCACGGGCACCGCGCCGACGATCGGCAGCCAGATCAGCAGGCTGAGCAGGTGATTGAACATGAAGCTGCTTCCCTTATTGCCCGTTTTGGCCGATCAGCCAGTACCCGCCCAGCAGCAGGACCAGGCCGAGGATCATCGCAACGGCGTAGTGGTAGAGGTAGCCGGACTGCAGCCGGCGCATCCCGGCGGCGATGCGCTCCACCAGGCCGGCCGAGCCGTTCACCAGCGCGCCGTCGATCACCGCCGCGTCGCCGCCCTTCCACAGCGCGCGGCCCAGCGCCACGCCGCCGCGCGCGAACACCGCGAAGTACACCGTGTCGAACCAGTACTTGCGGTCGAGCACCACGTACAGCGGCTTCAACGCGCGCTTGATGCGCCCGGCCAGGGCCGGATTGAACAGGTAGATGTAGGTGGTGATCGCGAAGGCCAGCACCACCAGCCCGAACGGCAGGCTCCAGAAGCCGTGCAGCGCCATCGCCGTCGCGCCGTGGAACTCGCGGGCCAGCTCGCCGAGCACGTCGTTGGCCTCCTCGACGCGGACGGCCTGGCCGAACCAGCCGCCGAACAGCACCGGGCCGACGGTGAGGAAGCCGACCAGCAGCGACGGGATCGCCAGCAGCACCAGCGGCAGGGTCACCACCCACGGCGACTCCTTCGGCGGATGGTGCAGCACGCCCGGCTCGCCGTGGCCCGGCTCGTCGCTGGGATGCTCCTCCGGGCTCACCGCCGCGTCCGCGCCGCCGTGGCCGTGCGCCGCGGCGTGGCCGTGCGCATGGTCGTGCGCGTGGCGGCCGTGGCCATGGTCGTGCACGACCACGAAGCGCTCCTTGCCGTGGAAGGTCAGGTACATCTGGCGGAAGGTGTACAGCGCGGTGACGAAGGCACCGGCCAGCACGCAGAAGTAGGCGTAGCCCGAGCCCCAGCGGTGCGACGCGCCCACCGCCTCGATGATCGCGTCCTTGGAGTAGAAGCCCGAGGTGAACGGGATCGCCACCAGCGCCAGCGAGCCGATCCACATGGTGATCCAGGTGACCGGCATGTACTTGCGCAGGCCGCCCATGTAGCGCATGTCCTGCTCGTGGTGCATGGCGATGATCACCGAGCCCGCGCCCAGGAACAGCAGCGCCTTGAAGAAGGCGTGGGTCATCAGGTGGAACACCGCGCCGGCGTAGGCCGACACGCCCAGTGCCACCGTCATGTAGCCCAGCTGCGACAGCGTGGAGTACGCCACCACGCGCTTGATGTCGTTCTGCACGATGCCGATCAGGCCGGTGAACAGCGCGCCGGTGGCGCCGATCACCATCACGAAGCTGAGCGCGCCGTCGGACAGCTCGTACAGCGGCGACATGCGCGCCACCATGAAGATGCCCGCGGTCACCATCGTCGCGGCATGGATCAGCGCCGAGATCGGGGTCGGGCCTTCCATCGAGTCGGGCAGCCACACGTGCAGCGGCACCTGCGCCGACTTGCCCATCGCGCCGATGAACAGCAGCACGCAGATCACGGTGGCCGCGTCCCAGTGCGTGTTCTGGGTGACCTGCAGCGTGCGGCCGACCAGACTGCCGGCGCTGGCGAAGGCGGTGCCGTAGTCCAGCGTGCCGAGGAAGTACAGCACCGCCGCGATGCCCAGCAGGAAGCCGAAGTCGCCCACGCGGTTGACCAGGAACGCCTTGAGGTTGGCGAAGATCGCCGTGGGGCGCTTGTACCAGAAGCCGATCAGCAGGTACGACACCAGGCCCACCGCCTCCCAGCCGAAGAACAGCTGCATGAAGTTGTTGCTCATCACGAGCATCAGCATGGAGAAGGTGAACAGCGAGATGTAGCTGAAGAAGCGCTGGTAGCCGTCGTCGTCCGCCATGTAGCCGATGGTGTAGACGTGCACCAGCAGCGAGACGAAGGTGACCACCACCATCATCATCGCGGTGAGGCGGTCCACCAGGAAGCCGACGCTGGCGCTGAAGCGGCCGATCTCGAACCAGGTGTAGACGTTCTGGTTGTAGACCGGCGCACCGCCCCAGACCAGCTGGTACAGCACCCAGAACGACAGCGCGCAGGACACCGCCACGCCGAGGATGGTGGCGCCGTGCGCGCCGGCGCGGCCGATCGCCTTGCCGAGGAAGCCGGCGAGCAGGCAGCCGGCCAGCGGCGCCAGCGCGATGATCAGCAGGATGGAAGTGGAGAGAGTCATCCGCTCAACCCTTCAGGTCGTCGATTTCGGCGATGTTGATGGTGTCGCGGTTGCGGAACAGCAGCACCAGGATCGCCAGGCCGATGGCGGACTCGGCCGCCGCCACGGTGAGGATGAAGAACACGAACACCTGGCCGGAGACGTCGCCGAGGAAGCGCGAGAACGCCACGAAGTTGGTGTTCACCGCCAGCAGCATCAGCTCGATCGCCATCAGCAGCACGATCACGTTCTTGCGGTTGATGAACAGGCCGGCCACCGCGATGCAGAACAGCACCGCGCCGAACACGATGTAGTGGGAGAGCGTGATCATGCCTGCGGCTCCTTCGGGGCGGGCGCCTGTGCGCGGACGGCGTCCATCTTGACGATGCGGATGCGGCTCCTGGGGTCGACCCGCACCTGCTCGCCGGCGTCCTGGTGGCGCACGCCGCGGCGCTTGCGCAGGGTCAGCGCCACCGCGGCGACCACGCCGACGGTGAGGATCAGCGCGGCGACCTCGAACGGCAGCAGGTAGTCGGTGTACAGCGCGCGGCCCAGCCAGGCGGTGTTGGACAGGCCGGCGGCCTCGGCCGGGTTCGGCCCCATCGACACCGCGCGCATCGCGCGCACGCCGATCAGCGCCAGCATCTCGGCCAGCATCACCAGCGCCACCACGATGCCCACCGGCAGGAACCTGATGAAGCCCTCGCGCACCTGCTCTTGGTTGATGTCGAGCATCATCACCACGAACAGGAACAGCACCATCACCGCGCCCACGTAGACCACGATCAGCGCGATGGCGAGGAACTCGGCCTCGGCCAGCAGCCACACGCAGGCGGCGCTGAAGAAGGTGAGCACCAGCGCGAGCACCGCGTGCACCGAGTTCTTCAGGGTGATCACCGCCAGCGCCGCCGCCACGGTCACCGCGGCGAAGGCGTAGAAGCAGACGAGTTGGAACAGGTTGGGATCGATCATGTCGTCGGTGCCTTAGCGGTACGCCGCATCCTGGGCGCGGGCCGCGGCGATCTCCGCCTCGAAGCGGTCGCCGATGGCGAGCAGCTGCGGCTTGGTCACCACGTTCTCGCCGCGATGCTCGAAGTGGTACTCGTGCACGTGCGTCTCCACGATCGAGTCGACCGGGCAGCTCTCCTCGCAGAAACCGCAGAAGATGCACTTGAACAGGTCGATCTCGTAGCGCGTGGTGCGGCGCTGGCCGTCGCTCTCGCGCGGCGCCGAGTCGATGGTGATGGCCAGCGCCGGGCACACCGCCTCGCACAGCTTGCAGGCGATGCAGCGCTCCTCGCCGTTCGGGTAGCGGCGCAGCGCGTGCAGCCCGCGGAAGCGGCTGGACTTGGGGATGTGCTCCATCGGGTAGCGCATCGTGTACTTCGGGCTGAACATGTAGCGCATGGTCAGGCCCATGCCCTTGAACAGCTCGATCAGCAGCAGGCTCTTGAAGTAGCTGGCTATGCGGTTCATGAAAAAGATCTCGGCATGCTCCCCTTCTCCCCGCCGGGGAGACAAATCGGCGGGATTGCCGACTTGCACGGCGCAAGCCGCCCTGAGGGTGAGGGCCAGGGATGGCCCGAATGTAGGTGGCCCCGCAGGGGCCGGACGAGGGGCCGGTGCTCGCCATGAGCGGGCCTTTTGCGTTCGCCTCCTCTCCCCTCCGGGGAGGGGATCGGGGTGAGGGGCCGGTACTTGCGATAGCCGCTCATCCTCAGGCTCCCGTGACGACCCAGCCGAAGTACTTCATGCAGCCGGCCACCAGCACCCACACGATCGAGATCGGGATGAACACCTTCCAGCCCAGCCGCATGATCTGGTCGTAGCGGTAGCGCGGGAAGCTGGCGCGGAACCACAGGAACAGGAAGGCGAACACGAAGGCCTTGACGAACAGCCAGGCGAAGCTGCCCTGCCCGATCCAGCCCCACGAGGGCGGGAACGGGCTCAGCCAGCCGCCCAGGAACAGGACCGAGGCCAGGAAGCTGACCAGGATCATGTTGGCGTACTCGGCCAGGAAGAAGATCGCGAAGGCCGAGCCGGAATACTCCACGTGGAAACCGGCGACGATCTCCGACTCGCCCTCGGCCACGTCGAACGGCGCGCGGTTGGTCTCGGCCACGCCGGACACGAAGTAGATCACGAACACCGGCAGCAGCGGCAGCCAGAACCAGTCGAGCAGGCCCTTGCCGCCGGCCTGCGCGTGCACGATGTCGGTGAGGTTGAGCGAGCCGGCCAGCACCAGCACGCAGACCAGGCACAGGCCCATCGCCAGCTCGTAGGAGATCACCTGCGCCGCCGAGCGCATCGCGCCGAGCAGCGCGTAGCGCGAGTTGGAGGCCCAGCCGGCGAGGATGATGCCGTACACGCCCATCGAGGTCATCGCCAGCAGGTACAGCAGGCCGGCGTTGACGTTGGCCAGCACCATCCTCTCGCCGAACGGGATCACCGACCAGGCGGCGAACGCGGGCACCAGCGCGAGCAGCGGCGCGAGGTAGTACAGGAACCTGTTCGCGTTGGTCGGCAGGATCACTTCCTTGATCAGCAGCTTGACCACGTCGGCGAAGGCCTGCAGCAGGCCGAGCGGACCGATCTTGTTCGGTCCCATGCGCACGTGCATCCAGCCGATGACCTTGCGCTCCCAGTACACGAACATGGCCACCGCCAGGATCAGCGGCACCGCGATGCACAGGATGTAGACGACCGGCCAGACGACCTGGTTGAGGATCTGTTCGCCCATGGGTTACGCCTTGCTCACGGTGATGGCCGCGCCGTACGGCGGCAGCGTGGCGGTGGAGTCCTGCGCGGCCTCGACCCAGGCGGCGCCGTCGGGCACCGCGGGGTCGACGACGAGCGGCAGCACGGCGTCGGCCACGCGCACCGCGGCGGCGCCGGCCAGGCCGAGCCGCTGCGCCTCGTCCGCGTTCACCCGCACGGCCGGCGCGCGGTTGAGCGGGTGCGCGTTGAGCGCGCCCGCGCGGCGCAGCACCGCGTCGACGCGGTAGATCGGCCAGGTCGCCAGGCGGGTCAGGCCGGCGGCGGCCGGCCGCGGGGCCAGGCGGCCCTCGCGCGGCGCGGCGGGGCGCGCGACGATGCCGTCGCGCAGCCCGGCCAGGTCGTCGAACTCGAAGCCCGGCAGCTGCATCAGGCCGCCCAGCGCGCGCAGCACCTTCCAGCCGTCGCGCGCCTCGCCCGGCGCCTTCGCGCCGGCCCGTACCTGCTGCGCCAGGCCGTCGACGTTGACCAGCGTGCCGTCGGTTTCCGGCAGCAGCGCGATCGGCAGGATCACGTCGGCCACTTCGCGCAGCGCCGGCGGGGCGAAGGCGCTGAACGCCACCACCCGCGCGTCGCGCAGCGCCTTCAGCGCGGCGGCGCCGTCGGCGAAGTCGTGCGGCGGCTCCGCGCCGTACAGCACGTAGGCCTGGCGCGGCTGCGCCAGCATCGCCTGCGCGTCCAGGCCGCCATTGCCGGGCAACACGCCGAGCCGGGCCAGGCCGACGGCGTTGGCGCCCACCGGCAGCTCGTCGTAGCCCGCGCCGGTGGCCTGCGCGATGAAGCGGGCGAGCGCGCGCAGCCAGGATGCCTGCGGATGGGTGACCGCGGCCTCGCCGAGGATCACCACCGCCTTGCCGGACTTCAGCGCGGCGATCGCCGCGTGGTCGCCCTCGTCGCTCGCGGCCGCGTTGATCGCCTCCGCCAGCGCGGCCGGCGCGCCCGCGCCTTCCGCCACGGCGGCACGGGCCAGCGCCAGCAGCGCGTCGGCCAGCGCCTGCGGCGCCGTAATGGCCTCGCCGGCCAGCCGGTAGTTGAAGTCGAAGCGTGCCGGGTTCACCGCGTAGACCTTGGCGCCCTTCTTCACCGCCTGGTGCAGGCGGTGGTTGAGCAGCGGCATCTCGCGGCGCAGGTCGGAGCCGACCAGCAGCGCGGCCCTGACCTCCTGCACCTCGGCCGCCGGCAGCGCGAACGGCTGCGCCGCGGCGCCATCGGCGAAGTCGAGCTGGCGCAGGCGGTGGTCCAGGTGCGGGCTGCCGAGGCCGCGCGCCAGGCGCACCAGCAGGTCGCCTTCCTCGTCGGTGGTGGCCGGGTGCGCCAGGATGCCCAGCTCGCCGCCCGGCACGCTCCTGAGCGCCTCGGCGGCGACGGCCAGCGCGTCGTCCCAGGTGGTGGCCTGCCACTGGCCGTTGCGCCTGACCTCCGGCGCGCGCAGGCGGTCGGCGGCGTACAGTCCCTCGTGGCTGTAGCGGTCGCGGTCGGACAGCCAGCACTCGTTGATCGCCTCGTTGTCGCGCGGCACGGTGCGCAGCACCTCGCCGCGGCGGGTGTGCAGCCACAGGTTGGAGCCCAGCGCGTCGTGGTAGGCGACCGACGGTCTGGCCACCAGCTCCCAGGCGCGCGCCTTGTACTGGAACGGCTTGTTGGTGAGCGCGCCGACCGGGCACACGTCGATGATGTTGCCCGACAGCTCCGTCTCCAGCGTCTTGCCGATGTAGGTGCCGATCTGCAGGTTGTCGCCGCGGCTCATGCCGCCCAGCTCGTAGGTGCCGGCGATCTCGCTGGTGAAGCGCACGCAGCGCGTGCACTGGATGCAGCGGGTCATCTCGGTGGCGACCAGCGAGCCGAGGTTCTCGTCGGCGATGGTGCGCTTGCGCTCGGTGTAGCGCGACACGCTGCGGCCGTAGCCCAGCGCCACGTCCTGCAGCTCGCACTCGCCGCCCTGGTCGCAGATCGGGCAGTCCAGCGGGTGGTTGATCAGCAGGAACTCCATCACGTCCTTCTGGAACTTCAGGGCGGCGTCGGAGCGGGTCCTGACCTTCATGCCCTCGGCCACCGGCGTGGCGCAGGCCGGCTGCGGCTTGGGCATGGGCTTGCCGCCCATCTCCACCTCGACCAGGCACATGCGGCAGTTGGCGGCGATCGGCAGCTTGCGGTGGTAGCAGAAGCGCGGGATGGCCACGCCGATGGCGTCGGCCGCCTCGATGATCATGGCGCCCTTGCGGATCTGCGTGGGCTTGCCGTCGATCTCGACGTTGAGCAGATCGGGCGCGGCGTGGTTGGCGGGCTGCGCACTCATGCGGCGACTCCCTGTGGAGCGGGGAACGGGGAACGGGGAACGGGGAACGGGGAACGCGAGCGCGCGGCCTGGGCCGATTCCCGATTCCCGACTCCCGATTCCCTGTTCGAGGACAGCGGCGTCGCGTTCATGCGGCCGCCTCCATCCGCGCATCGACCATCGAGCGGCCGTTGACGATGTAGTACTCGAACTCGTCCCAGAACTGGCGCAGGAAGCCCTGGATCGGCCAGGCCGCCGCCTCGCCGAAGGCGCAGATGGTGTGGCCCTCGATCTGGCCGGCGATCGCCTTCAGGCGGTGCAGGTCGTCCAGCGTGCCCTTGCCTTCCACGATGCGGTCCAGCACGCGGTGCATCCAGCCGGTGCCCTCGCGGCACGGCGTGCACTGGCCGCAGCTCTCCTTGTGGAAGAACCGCGAGATGCGGCGGGTGAAGCGCACGCAGCACACGCTGTCGTCCAGCACCACGATGGCGCCCGAGCCCAGGCCGGTCTTGAGGTCGCGCAGGGTGTCGTAGTCCATCGGCAGCCCCTTGAGCTGCTCGGCGCGCAGCACCGGCATCGACACGCCGCCCGGGATCGCGCCCTTCAGCGTGCGGCCCGGGCGCAGGCCGCCGGCCATCTCCAGCAGCTCGTCGAAGGTGGTGCCCAGCGGCACCTCGAAGTTGCCGCCCTTCTGCACGCAGCCGGAGACCGAGAAGATCTTCGGGCCGCCGTTCTTGGTCCTGCTCTGCCTGAGGAACCAGTCGGCGCCCTTGCGGATGATCGCCGGCACCGAGGCGTAGGTCTCGGTGTTGTTGATCGTCGAGGGCTTGCCGTACAGGCCGAAGTTGGCCGGGAACGGCGGCTTGAAGCGCGGCTGGCCCTTCTTGCCCTCCAGCGACTCCATCAGCGCGGTTTCCTCGCCGCAGATGTAGGCGCCGGCGCCGAGCGCGGCGTAGATGTCCACGTCGATGCCGGTGCCCTGGATGTTCCTGCCCAGCAGGCCGGCCGCGTAGGCCTCCTTGAGCGCCTCCTCGAAGTGCTCGAAGGGCTCGTGGTGGAATTCGCCGCGCAGGTAGTTGTAGGCCGCCGTCGAGCCGGTGCAGTAGCAGGCGATCGCCATGCCCTCGATCACCGCGTGCGGGTTGAAGCGCAGGATGTCGCGGTCCTTGCAGGTGCCCGGCTCGGACTCGTCCGAGTTGCACAGGATGTACTTCTGCATGTCGCCCTTGGGCATGAACGACCACTTCAGGCCCGTGGGGAAGCCCGCGCCGCCGCGGCCGCGCAGGTTGCTCTTCTTGATCTCCTCGATCAGCGCGGCCGGGTCGGGCTTCTCGGCGAGGATCTTCCTCCACGCCTCGTAGCCGCCGACCTGGGTATAGCTGTCCATCGCCCACGGCTTGTCGAAGTGCAGCGTGGTGTAGACGACCTGGTGTTCCTGGGGTGCGGGACCGTATGCCATCGCCCTGCCCTTACTTGAGTGCGTCGAGGATCTCGTCGACCTTTTCGATCGTGAGACGCTCGTGGTAGTGGCCGTTGACCGTCATCGCCGGCGCGCAGGCGCAGGCGGCGATGCATTCCTCCTCGCGCTTGAGGTAGACGCGCCCGTCCGGGGTGCTCTCGCCGAGCTTGATGCCCAGCTTCCTCTCGCAGTGGCGCACGATGTCCTCGGCGCCGTTGAGCCAGCAGGAGATGTTGGTGCAGATCGCCACGTTGTTGCGGCCGACCGGCCGGGTCTCCAGCATCGAGTAGAAGCTGGCCACCTCGTAGGCCCAGATCGCCGGCAGGTCCAGGTACCTGGCCACCGCGGTGATCAGCTCGTCGGTGAGGTAGCCCTGGTTCTGCTCCTGCGCCGCGAACAGCGCCTGGATCAGCGCCGAGCGCTTGCGGTCCGGCGGGAACTTGGCGACCCAGTGGTCGATGTGGTGGCGGGTGTGCTCGCTGAGCACGGCGAGCGGGTCGACGTGCCTGACCTGCTCGTAGTTGCCGGTGGCTTTCATGGGTGGGGTTTCCTCCGGACCTTCAGCGGTCGACTTCGCCGAACACGAGGTCGTAGGTGCCGATCATCGCCACCACGTCGGCCAGCATGTGGCCCTTGACGACGGTGTCGATCGACGAGAGGTGGGCGAAGCCGGGCGCGCGCAGGTGCACGCGGAACGGCTTGTTGGCGCCGTCGGAGACCAGGTAGCAGCCGAACTCGCCCTTGGGCGCCTCGACCGCGGCGTAGGTCTCGCCGGCCGGCACGCCGTAGCCCTCGGTGAACAGCTTGAAGTGGTGGATCAGCGCTTCCATGCTCTCCTTCATCGCCTCGCGCTTGGGCGGGGCGACCTTGAAGTTCTCCACCATCACCGGGCCGGGGTTGGCGCGCAGCCATTCCACGCACTGCCGGATGATGCGGTTGGACTGGCGCATCTCCTCCACGCGCACGAGGTAGCGGTCGTAGCAGTCGCCGCCCACGCCCACCGGGATGTCGAAGTCCATCTCGGCGTACTTGGCGTAGGGCTGCTTCTTGCGCAGGTCCCAGGCGATGCCGGAGCCGCGCAGCATCACGCCGGTCATGCCCCACTGCTGGGCCACCTCCGGCGACACCACGCCGATGCCGACGGTGCGCTGCTTCCAGATGCGGTTGTTGGTGAGCAGCTCCTCGTACTCGTCCACCTTGGACGGGAAGTCCGCGGTGAAGGCGTCGAGGAAGTCGAGCATGGAGCCCTCGCGCCAGCTGTTCAGGCGCTTGAGGTCCTTGCCCTTGTGCCAGGGCGACTCGCGGTACTGCGACATGCGGTCCGGCAGGTCGCGGTAGACGCCGCCGGGGCGGTAGTAGGTGGCGTGCATGCGCGCGCCCGACACCGCCTCGTAGACGTCCATCAGCTCCTCGCGCTCGCGGAAGGCGTACAGGAACACCGCCATCGCGCCGAGGTCGAGCGCGTTCGAGCCGATCCACATCAGGTGGTTGAGGATGCGGGTGATCTCGTCGAACATCGTGCGGATGTACTGCGCGCGCTCGGGCGCCTCGATCCCCAGCAGGGTCTCGATGGCGCGCACGTAGGCATGCTCGTTGCACATCATCGACACGTAGTCGAGGCGGTCCATGTAGCCGATCGACTGGTTGAACGGCTTGGACTCGGCCAGCTTCTCGGTGCCGCGGTGGAGCAGGCCCACGTGCGGGTCGGCGCGCACCACGGTCTCGCCGTCCATCTCCAGCACCAGGCGCAGCACGCCGTGCGCGGCCGGGTGCTGCGGGCCGAAGTTCATCGTGTAGTTGCGGATTTCCTGCGCCATCGGATCAGTTCCTGCGCCAGTCGTCGGCGGCTTCGGCCCTGGCCTGGACCAGGTCGGCGTCGTCGCGGATCACCCGCGGCACCAGCACGCGCGGCTCGATCGACACCGGCTCGTACACCACGCGCTTCTGCTCGGGGTCGTAGCGCACCTCGACGTTGCCGATCAGCGGGAAGTCCTTGCGGAACGGGTGGCCCACGAAGCCGTAGTCGGTGAGGATGCGGCGCAGGTCCGGGTGCCCCTCGAACAGGATGCCGTAGAGGTCGAAGGCCTCGCGCTCGAACCAGTTCGCGCCGGGCCAGACGCCGGTGAGCGAGGGCAGCACCGGCAGGCTGTCGTCCTCGCAGAAGGCGCGCAGGCGCAGGCGCTGGTTGAGCTCGATCGACAGCAGGTGGACCACCGCGGCGAAGCGGCGCGGCTGGTGGCCGGCGCGCGGGCGGTTCTCCCACCTGAAGCGGCCCACCGCCTCGCCCTCGACGCCGCGCGAGAAGCCGGTGCCGGAGACGGTCTCGGTGTTCCACTCGGTCTGGCCGTAGCCGAGGTAGTCGATGCCGCACAGGTCGATCAGCTCGCCGAAGCGGAACTCCGGCTCGTCGCGCAGCGCGGCGGCCACCGCGAGCAGGTCGGCCGCGGCCACCTCGGCGGTGGTCTCGTCGCGCGCGACGCCGATCTTCAGCGTGTCGCCGAACCGGGCGGCGAGGCGCTCGGCCAGCGAGGTCTTTTGCGTGTCAGTCATGGGGCGGCGCCTTCAGAAACGTGCCATTCACGAGCGCGCGATGGTGTGGGTGCGGCGGATCTTCTTCTGCAGCTGCAGGATGCCGTGGATCAGCGCCTCGGCCGTGGGCGGGCAGCCCGGCACGTAGATGTCCACCGGCACGATGCGGTCGCAGCCGCGCACCACGGAGTAGGAGTAGTGGTAGTAGCCGCCGCCGTTGGCGCAGCTGCCCATCGAGATCACCCACTTGGGGTCGGGCATCTGGTCGTAGACCTTGCGCAGCGCCGGGGCCATCTTGTTGACCAGGGTGCCGGCCACGATCATCACGTCGGACTGGCGCGGGCTGGGGCGGAAGATCACGCCGTAGCGGTCCAGGTCCAGGCGCGCGGCGCCGGCGTGCATCATCTCCACCGCGCAGCAGGCCAGGCCGAAGGTCATCGGCCACATCGAGCCGGTGCGCGCCCAGTTCATCAGCGCGTCCACGCTGGTGGTGACGAAGCCGCGCTGCACCACCGGGTTGTCGCCGGCCGGACGCAGGATGTCGTCCACCAGGTTCAGCGGCTGCGGGTTGTGCATCACCCGGTCGATGGCGGACATCACTCCCATTCGAGCGCTCCCTTCTTCCACACGTAAGCGAAGCCGACCACCAGCAGCAGCAGGAACAGCGCCATCTCGATCAGCGCCACGATGCCGATCTGCTTGAACACCACCGCCCACGGGAACAGGAAGGCGATTTCCAGGTCGAAGATGATGAACAGGATGGCCAGCAGGTAGTAGCGCACGTCGAAGCGCATGCGCGCGTCCTCGAAGGCCTCGAAGCCGCACTCGTAGGGCGAGAGCTTTTCCGACTCGGGGCGGCGCGGGCCGGCCAGCAGGCCGATCGCCAGCAGCACCACGCCGAGGCCGCCGGCGACGCCGATGAACAGCAGGATGGGCCAGTATTCGGCAAGCACGGTGATACCTACCTCCGCGCACTCAAGGGCGCATCAGTGACCGCGGGGGCGCGGTCCGTCCACTTCCGTTCGGCAAGCCGCTGGCAGCAGGGCTCGTCGAGCCACGGCCGCTCGCGTCGGGGAGCACGCGGGCAGCCGGTTTACACGATTCAAGCTCGTGAACCGCGGCATTGTATCAGCGCGTGCGGGTACCGCGACAAGCCTTGACGATGGCCGGATCGCCGGCTCCGCGGCGCGGCCGCGCGTTCACATCGTGTGCGTGGGCCGCTCGGAGCCGAGCACGCCGGCGAGGATGTTCTCGATGCGCTGGCGCGCCACCTCGCCGTCGCTGGACTCGTTGAAGTGCACGCCGATGCCGGCGGTGCGGTTGCCCTGCGCGCCGACCGGGGTGATCCACACCACCTTGCCGGCCACCGACAGGCGCTCGGTCTCGTCGGTGAGGGTGATCAGCAGCACCACCTCGTCGCCCAGCGCGTAGCGCTGCGCGGTGGGCGCGAACAGGCCGCCGTTCTTGAGGAACGGCATGTAGGCGTTGTAGAGCGCGGCCGCGTCCTTGATCTTCAGCGAGATGATGCCCTGGCGGGCGGCGACGGGGTTCATGCCGGCTCCTGACGGTCCGCCGGGAAAGGATGCCGGCGGTGCCGGGCATCCTAGCGAGGCCGGCGGCGGGGCGCAAAGCGCCGAGGCCGGGAATTCGCGCGCGCCTACAGTTCGCGCCAGCCCCAGTGGTCGAAGATCCACGGCGAGGGCAGGTCCAGGTGCAGCTTGGCGAAGCGCGGCCCCTGCCCCGCGGCCGCCGCCAGCCGCCAGCCGGCGCCGTCGCGGCGCAGCGGCGCCTGCGGCCAGCGCCACGTGCGCGCGCCGTCCGCGTCGGCCACGGTCAGCCGCAGCCACGGGCGCAGCGGCGCCGCGGGCCGCCACGGCAGGGCCGCCGCGCCACCGCCGGGCGCGACCGCCCCGAAGCGCTCCGCCCGCCCGGCCAGCCGGCGTACGCGGCCGGCGCTCAGCGCGAGCTGGCTGCGGTGGCGCTCCAGCGCCAGCAGCTTGGTGCGGCGGAACGCCTGGACGCACGGCAGCTCGATCGCCCGGCCCGCGTCCGCCGCCTCCCGGCCGTGCACCAGGTAGTCCAGCAGCGCCGGCGGCGGGCCGTCCCAGGCGGCCAGCGCGAGGCGCAGCAGCACGTGGGCCGCGCCGTGGTCGGGATGGCGGTCGGCCAGCGCGGGCACCACGACGGTGTCGGGGCGGAAGTCGTCCAGCTCGCGCAGCAGCGGCGCGCGCCATTCCGCCGGCGGACGGTGCAGCAGGGCGGTGAGGCCCATGTCCGGCCAGCCCAGCGCGCGCAGGTCGGCGGCCGGCACGCCGAGCAGGTCGAGCGCCTCGTGCAGTTCCGCGCGGCGGCGCCGTCCCCAGCGCTGCCGCTCCGCGGCGCCGATGCGGATGCGCCGCTCGATCCAGCGCTGCGGCCAGGGGTTGTCGTCGCCGTCGGTGAGCAGCAGCACGCGCACCGCGCCGCCGGCCGCGCGCGCCTGCTGGATCAGCTCGCCCGCGGCGATCGTCTCGTCGTCCGGGTGCGGCGCGACCACCAGCAGCCGCGTGCCGGCCGCCGGCCCCGGCCAGCCCGCCGCCGGCGCGGTCACCACGCGGGCGCTGCGGGCCGGGGCCTGCGGGATGCGCGACGGACCGGCGGCCATGCGCCTCAGCGCCAGCGGGAAAGCAGTTCGAGCAGCAGCAGGTCGCCGCGCAGCGGACCGCGCAGCGCGTCGCGCGTGCGGTTGGCGGCGGCGAACCAGGCGTCCAGCGCCTCGCCGTCGAGCTGGCTGGCGAGCGGCGGCGCGGCGCCCGCCGCGCGCGCGCGCGCCTCGTCGGCCGCGGCCTGCGCGGCGAACCACAGCCGCTGCTCCGGCTCGCCGTCCAGCCAGCGCCGCGCCACCTCCAGCGGCTCGCCGCGCCCGGCGGCCAGCGCGGCCAGGTCCTTGCGCACCTCCTGCCGCCGCGCCAGCGCGCCCTGCCCGGCCCAGTCGCGCGCCAGGCCGGGGTTGCCGCCCGCGGCGTCGAGCGCCGCCGCGGCCTCGGCCACGCCCTGCGCCTGCAGCCAGGCCAGCGCCTGCCCGCGCGCGGGCAGGTGGAACTCGATGCGCTGGCAGCGGCTGCGGATGGTCTGCGGCAGCCGCCACGGCGCGTCGGCCACCAGCAGCAGCAGGGTCTGCGGCGTGGGTTCCTCCAGCGTCTTGAGCAGCGCGTTGGCGGCGGCGGCGTTCATCGCGTCGGCCGGGTCGATCGCCACCACCTGCCAGCCGCCGAACTGGCTGGCCATCGCCAGCCGCGCGGACAGCTCGCGGATCTGGTCGACCACGATCTCGCTGCGCTGCGCGCCGTCCTTGCGCAGGCCGTAGCCCAGCGCGACGTAGTCCGGGTGCGTGCCCGCGGCGAACAGCAGGCAGCTGCGGCACTGCCCGCAGGCCTCGCCGTCGTGCGGCCGCTGGCACAGCAGGCCCTGCACGAAGCGGCGCAGGAAGTCGCGCTTGCCCAGGCCGGCGGGGCCGCACAGCAGCAGCGCGTGCGGCAGCGCGTCGCGGCGGCGGCGCGCCTGCAGCCGTTCCCAGTGCTCGGCGTGCCAGGGCGGCGCGGTCATGGCGCAGCCTCCTGCAGCAGCGGCGCGAGCGCCGCGACGGCGGCGGCCAGCACGCGCTCCGCCGGCTGGCCGGCGTCGATCACGCGGAAGCGCGCCGGCTCCGCCGCGGCGCGCGCGCGGTAGGCGGCGCGCACGCGCTCGAAGAAGGCGTCGGCCTCCGCCTCGATGCGGTCGGCCTCGCCGCGCCCGGCGGCGCGCGCGCGGCCGGTCGCCACCGGCAGGTCCAGCAGCAGGGTGAGGTCGGGCTTCACGCCGTCGCAGGCCCAGCGTTCCAGCTCGGCGATGCGCTCGGCCGGCTGGCCGCGCCCGCCGCCCTGGTAGGCGTAGCTGGCGTCGGCGTAGCGGTCGCACAGCACCCACTGCCCGCGCGCCAGCGCCGGCTCGACCAGCTCGCGCACGAGCTGCGCGCGCGCGGCGAACATCAGCAGCAGCTCGGCCTCGGCGGCCATGCCGCGCTGCGCGGGATCGAGCACGATGGCGCGCACCGCCTCGCCCAGCACGGTGCCGCCCGGCTCGCGCGCCTGCACCAGGTCGATGCCGTGCCGGACGATGTGCCCGCGCAGGCCGGCCAGCAGGGTGCTCTTGCCCGCGCCCTCGCCGCCTTCCAGCGTGATGAAGCGTCCGCGCGCGCTCATGGGCAGCGCTTCAGCTGGTAGCAGGCGACGTTGCGGTTGTGCTCGGCCAGCGTGCTGGCGAACACGTGGCTGCCGTCGCCGCGCGCGACGAAGTACAGCGCGTCGCCCGGCGCCGGGTGCAGCGCCGCCTGCAGCGCCGGCCTGCCCGGCAGCGCGATCGGCGTGGGCGGCAGGCCGGGCCGGGTGTAGGTGTTGTACGGGGTGTCGGCGGCGAGGTCGCTGCGGCGGATGTTGCCGGCGTAGCCCGCGCCCATGCCGTAGATCACGCTGGGGTCGGTCTGCAGCAGCATGTGGTTCTCCAGCCGCCGCACGAACACGCCGGCGATCTTCGCCCGCTCGTCGGCGCGGCCGGTCTCCTTCTCCACGATGGAGGCGAGGATCAGCGCCTCGTAAGGCGTGGCCAGCGGCAGCGCCGGGTCGCGCTGCGGCCACAGCTCGTCGAGGGTCCTGGCCATCGCCGCGTGCGCGCGCCTGAGCACCTCCAGATCGCTGTCGCCCTTCAGGTAGGCGTAGGTCTCGGGCAGGAAGCGGCCCTCCGGCGTCTCGTCCGGCGCGCCGATCGCCTTCATCACGCCGGCGTCGTCGAGCGCGGCGCTGTCGTGCCGCAGCTTGTCGGCGCGGTTCAGCGCGTCGCGCAGCTCGCGGAAGGTCCAGCCGTCGACGATGGTGAAGTTGTGCCTCACCACCCGCCCGTCCGCCATGTCGGCCAGCAGCGCGCGCGGGGTGATGCCCGCGGGCAGCGCGTACTCGCCCGCGTGCAGGCGGCCGGACACGCGCATCAGCGCGGCGAGCGCGCGCCAGTACAGCGCCGGCGCGCGGGTGGAGCCGCGCTGCTGCAGCCGCGCGACCACGGTGCGCAGGTTGCTGCCGCGCTCCACGTCGATCGACTGGTCCGGGCCGGTGGCGGCCAGCGGCGCGGCGGCGAAGCGGGAGAAGTCGTACCAGCCCCAGGCCGCGCCGGCGGCCACGGCCAGCAGCGCGAGCAACGCCAGCGTGCGCAGGACGGCCTTGCCCCGCATCGTTTTGCGACTCATCCAGCCTCCATCGGGAAACCCAGCTCGCGCCAGTGCCGTTGCAGGGCGCGCGTGACCGGGCCGACCGCGCAGGCGCGCGCGTCCCAGGCCCGGACCGGCAGGATGCCGCGCACGCTCGAAGATAGGAAGAGCTCGCTGGCCGCGGCCAGTCGGTCCGGCTTCAGCTCGGCCTCGCGCACCGCGCGCACGGCCATGATCTCGGCGCGCGCCACGCCGGCCACGCCGCAGCGGTCGAGCGCGGGCGTGACCAGCTCGCCGTCGAGCACCGCGAACAGGTTGGCCGCGGTGGCCGAGACCACCCGCCCCGCGGCGTCCAGCAGCAGCCCCTCGGCGATGGCCGGGTCGTTCCACTCGGCGCGCGCCAGCACCTGTTCGAGCCGGTTGAGGTGCTTGAGGCCGGCCAGCCGCGGCTGCTCCGCCAGGCGCAGTCCGCAGGTGCGCACGCGGACGCCGTCGCGGTAGTCCTGCGCGCGCGGCGGCGGCGGCGGGAAGGCGGCGACGATGCGCGTGGGCGAAGGCGCGGCCGGCGGCGCGTAGCCGCGCGGCCCTTCGCCGCGGGTGAGCGTGATGCGCACCACCGCGGCGTCCAGCCCCTCGCCCACCGCGCGCGCCTCGCGCAGCAGCAGCGCGGGATCGGGCGGCGGCAGGCCCAGGCGCGCGCAGCCGCGCGCCAGCCGCTCCATGTGGCGCGCCCACAGCGGCGCGCCGGCGCCGACGAAGCGCACCGTCTCGAACAGGCCGTCGCCGTAGGCCAGGCCGCGGTCGGCCGCGCCGACCGCGGCGGCGGCCACGCCGTTCACCCGCATGCGCGGCGCGGCGTCCATCAGCCGGCCGCTCCCAGCGCGCGCAGCAGGCCGCGCGCCTTGGCGCGGGTCTCGTCCAGCTCCTTCTCCGCCACCGAGTCGGCGACGATGCCGGCGCCCGCGCGCAGGCTCACCGTGGCGCCGACCTGGGCGAGCGTGCGGATCAGGATGTTGAGGTCCATGTCGCCGCTGCGGTCGAGGTAGCCCAGCGCGCCGGTGTAGGCGCCGCGCGGCGCCTGCTCCAGCGCGGCGATGATCTCCATGCAGCGCACCTTCGGGCAGCCGGTGATGGTGCCGCCGGGGAAGGTCGCCGCGATCACCTGTCCCGGCGTCACCTCCCCGCGCAGGGTACCGCGCACGTTGGAGACGATGTGGTGCACGTGCGCGTAGCTCTCCACCACCATCAGCTCGTCCACCCGCACGCTGCCGGGGCGGCACACGCGGCCGAGGTCGTTGCGCTCCAGGTCGATCAGCATCACGTGCTCGGCGCGCTCCTTCGGGTGCGAGGCCAGCTCGCGGATGCGCGCGGCCTCGTCGTCGCCCGGCACGCGCGGGCGGGTGCCGGCGATCGGGCGGGTCTGCGCCTCGCCGCCGCGCACCTCGACCAGCCGCTCCGGCGAGGAGCTGGCCACCGCCCAGCCCGGCTGCTGCAGCAGGCCGGCGAACGGCGCGGGGTTGGCGCGCCGCAGCGCCGCGTACAGCGCGGCCGGCGCGGGCGGCTCGGCGTAGCGCGCGCGCCAGGCGCGCGAGAGGTTGGCCTGGAAGATGTCGCCGTCGAGCAGGTGCCGGTGGATGCGCGCCACGCCGTCGAGGAAGCGCGCGGGGTCGTCCTCCTCGATCGCCAGCGGCGCGGGCGGCGCGGGCGCGTGCCACGCCGCCGCGAGGTCGCGTTCCAGCGCGTCGAGCAGCGCCTCCGCGCCGGGCTCGGCCACCAGCACCGTGCAGTCGCGCGCGTGGTCGACGATCGCCGCCGCCGGGCAGCGCAGCGCCAGCGCCACCGGCAGGGCCGGCTCGCACGGCAGGCGCAGGCGCAGCTCGATCGCGCCGGCCAGCTCGTAGGCGAGGAACAGCACCCAGCCGCCGTGGAACGGCAGGCCGTCGTCCGCGCGCGGCAGGCGTTCGGCCCGCCAGCGCGCGTCGAGCGCGTCGAGGAAGGAGCCGCCCGGCCGCGCCGCGCCGCGGCCGTCGCGCAGCACGCCGCCGGCGTCCAGCGCGAGCGCGTCGCGCGGGAAGGCGAACAGGATGTCGTGGCGCGCCTGCGGCGTGCCGTGCACCACGCTCTCCAGCAGGGCCGGGTAGCGCGCCGGAAACGCCGCGGCCGGCGCGAGCAGGTCGCGCCGGCCGCGCAGGGTGCGGCTCGCGGGAGCGGCCACGCTCAGACGCGGCGGAACGCCAGCGTGCCGTTGGTGCCGCCGAAGCCGAACGAGTTGGAGATCGCCACGTCCAGCTTCGCCTCGCGCGCCACGTGCGGCACGAAGTCGAGGTCGCAGCCCTCGCCCGGCTCGTCCAGGTTGATGGTGGGCGGCAGCACCTGGTCGCGCAGCGCCAGGATGGTGAAGATCGCCTCCACGCCGCCCGCCGCGCCGAGCAGGTGGCCGGTGGTGGACTTGGTCGAGCTCATCGCCAGCCTGCAGGCGTGCTCGCCGAACACCTTCTTCGCCGCCAGCACCTCGCCGAGGTCGCCCAGCGGCGTGGAGGTGCCGTGCGCGTTGATGTACTGCACCTGGTCGGGAGCGAGGCCGCCGTCGCGCAGCGCGGCGTCCATGCAGCGCGCCGCGCCCTCGCCGCCCTCGCTGGGCGCGGTGATGTGGTAGGCGTCGCCGCTCATGCCGAAGCCGACCAGCTCGGCGTAGATCCTCGCGCCGCGCGCCCTGGCGTGCTCGTACTCCTCCAGCACCAGCACGCCGGCGCCGTCGGACAGCACGAAGCCGTCGCGGTCCTTGTCCCACGGGCGGCTGGCCCTGGTCGGCTCGTCGTTGCGGGTGGACATCGCCTTGGCCGAGCAGAAGCCCGCCATCGCGGTGCCGGTGGTGGCGAACTCGGCGCCGCCGGCGACCATCGCGTCGGCGTCGCCGTACTGGATCATCCGCGCCGCCAGGCCGATGTTGTGGGTGGCCGTGGTGCAGGCGGTGACGCAGGCGATGTTCGGGCCCTTCAGGCCGAACATGATCGACAGGTGGCCCGAGACCATGTTGATGATCGACGAGGGCACGAAGAACGGCGAGATGCGGCGCGGGCCCTTCTCGTGCAGCTCGATCGAGGTGTCCTCGATGGTGTTGAGGCCGCCGATGCCCGCGCCCACCGCCACGCCGATGCGCGGCGCGTTGGCCTCCGTCACCTCCAGCCCGGAATCGCGCAGGGCCTGCGTGCCCGCGGCGATGCCGTAGTGGATGAACGGGTCCATCTTCTTCACGTCCTTCGGCGCGATCCACTGCGCCGGGTCGAAGTCGCGCACCTGGCCGGCGATGCGCGTGGCGTAGGCGCTCGCGTCGAAGTGGGTCACCGGGCCGATCCCGCTGACGCCCTTCAGGATGTGCTCCCAGGCGGTGGCGATGTCGTTGCCGACCGGCGAGATGATGCCCATGCCGGTCACGACCACACGTCGTTTGCTCATGCTGCTGTTCCTTCGTGGTTCCCGCGGCGGCGGCCGAGGCCGCCGATCCGCATCAGGCTGGCGACGTCCCGCCCCGCACACCATACGGAATCGGACGTTGCAAAACGCGGAAACGAAAACTGCGCCGAGTCGGCGCAGCTTCCGGTATCGCCATCATGGCCGTGCCGCGCGATGCGCCCCGTGCCATGAATCGATCGGCAGTCCGATCAGTCCTTGGAGTGGGCCTTGATGTAGTCCACGGCCTGCTGCACGGTGGTGATCTTCTCGGCTTCCTCGTCGGGAATCTCGGTCTCGAACTCTTCCTCGAGCGCCATCACCAGTTCCACCGTGTCCAGCGAATCCGCGCCCAGATCGTCCACGAACGACGCATTCGCGGTGACTTCCTCTTCCTTCACGCCCAGCTGTTCGACGACGATCTTCTTGACGCGCTCTTCGATGGTGCTCATGTTGCCAAACCTCCCAAGGAGTCATTGCATTCGTGCGCCGGCCCGGGGCCGGCAAAGGCCGGCGGATTGTAGTGGCTAAGCCCCGCTGCCGCCACGATCCGCCGACGATGGCAAACGCCAGACCTGGGGGCCGGCGCGAAAGGGTGATTGTCGCCTAAAACGGGGCCGCTGGCGACCATCGCCCGAAAAGGGGGGAAACCGGCCGGACCGGCCTACGGCATGTACATGCCGCCGTTGACGTGCAGCGTCTCGCCGGTGATGTAGGCCGCCGCCGGCGAGGCCAGGAAGCCCACCGCCTTGGCGATGTCCGCGGCCTCGCCGAGCCGGCCCAGCGCGATCTGGCCGAGCAGCGCCTGGCGCTGCTCCTCCGGCAGCGCGCGGGTCATGTCGGTGTCGATGAAGCCCGGCGCCACCACGTTCACGGTGATGCCGCGCGAGCCGATCTCGCGCGCCAGCGACTTGGAGAAGGCGATGATGCCGGCCTTGGCCGCCGCGTAGTTGGCCTGGCCCGGGTTGCCGGTGAGGCCGATCACCGAGGCGATCGAGATGATGCGGCCCTTCCGCGCCTTCATCATGCCGCGCAGCACCGCCTTGCTGGCGCGGTACACCGAGCTCAGGTTGGTGTCGAGGATCGCCTGCCAGTCCTCGTCCTTCATGCGCATCAGCAGCTGGTCGCGGGTGATGCCGGCGTTGTTGACCAGGATCGACACCGGGCCGAACTCCTTGGCGATGGCGTCCACCAGCGCCTCGATCGCGGCGCCGTCGGTGACGTTGAGCACGCGGCCGTGGCCGCCGCTGGCGGCCAGGCGCTCGCCGATGGCCTGGGCGCCGGCCTCGCTGGTGGCGGTGCCGATCACGGTGGCGCCCTGCGCCGCCAGCTCGTCGGCGATGGCCGCGCCGATGCCGCGGCTGGCGCCGGTGACCAGGGCGACCTCGCCCTGCAATGCGTTGCTCATGGATGCTCCCTCGGCTGCGTGGCGCCGCGCGGGCGGCGCCGTCGTTGGTCGGTCGTCAGGCCCACTCGGCGAGCGCGGCGTCCAGCTCGGCCGGCGTGCCGAGGGCGCGCGCCTCCAGCGCCTTGTCGATGCGCCTGGCCAGGCCGGTCAGCACCTTGCCCGGCCCGCACTCGGCGATGCGCGCGGCGCCGCCGGCGGCCAGCGCCTGCACGCACTGGGTCCAGCGCACCGGCAGGTAGAGCTGGCTGACCAGCGCCTCGCGGATCGCGTCGACGCCGTGGTGCACCTGCGCGTCGACGTTCTGCACCACCTCGATCTTCGGCTCGCGCCAGGCGTAGGCGGTCATCGCCTCGGCCAGGCGGTTGGCGGCCTCGCGCATCAGCGGGGTGTGCGAGGGCACGCTCACCGCCAGCTTCATCGCCTTGCGCACGCCGCGCTCGGCGAGCAGCGCCAGCGCCTTGTCCACCGCCTCGGCGTGGCCGCCGATCACCACCTGCCCCGGCGAGTTGTAGTTGGCCGGCACCACCACGTGCACGCCGGAGGCGTCGCGGCAGGCCTCCTCGACCACCGCGTCCTCGGCGCCGAGCACGGCGGCCATCGCGCCGGAGCCTTCCGGCGCGGCCTCCTGCATCGCCTGGCCGCGGATGCGCACCAGGTGCGCCGCGTCGCGCAGCGAGATCGCCTCGGCCGCGACCAGCGCGCTGTACTCGCCCAGGCTGTGCCCGGCCAGCCGCGCGGGCAGCGCGCCGCCCTGCACGCGCCACACGCGCCACACGGCGATGCTGGCGGCCAGCAGCGCCGGCTGGGTGTACTCGGTGCGGTTGAGCATCTCCTGCGGGCCTTCCTGCGACAGCGCCCACAGGTCGACGCCGGCGCCCTCGGAGGCTTCGTCGAAGGCGGCCTTCACCGCGGCGTGCGCCTCGGCCAGCTCGGCCAGCATGCCGACGGACTGGGAGCCCTGGCCGGGGAACACGAAGGCGAGCGAGGCGGAGGTATGGCTCATGGAATGGCTGCGTCCGTGGATCAAACCCGGAATGGTGCCAGCATCGCTCGCCATACGCATCTGTATCCGCGCGCGGCGGCGCCGGCCGCAGCGGGGCGAAAACGCCTTCCATCCATGCACATGCGCACTGGATCGCCCAGCCGTTCGTTTTCCATCACCGTCATGCCGGCGCAGGCCGGCATCCAGTGAAGTGCGTCGTGCGCGGCACTCGAAACAGGTTTTGCGTGCTTCGCACGGGTCCTTGGACTGGATGCCGGCCTGCGCCGGCATGACGAGCGGGAACCGGGGAGAGACCGCTCGGGCGGGTCAGGCGACGGCGAGCCGCAGCGCGCGCAGCGCCACGCCGTAGGCGCGCGGGCCGCGCCCGAGGCGGTAGCAGGCGCGCTCCACGAAGCCCAGCCGCGCCACCGTCCGCGCCAGCGCCGCGCGCGCCTGCGGCAGCTCGCGCAGGCAGCCGCCGAGCAGCGCCGCCAGCGCGTCCTCGCGGCCGTCGTAGTAGCGGCCAACGCCGACCGCGAACATCAGCCAGTCGCGCGCCTGCGCCTCGGCCAGCGGCATGATCTCGCCGGGGTCTTCCTGGAAGTCGATGAAGCCGATGCGCTCGCCGTCCACCGTCATGTTGCGCGGGAACGCCTGACCCAGATAGGCGCCGCGGCGGTGCGCCGCGGCGATCGCCTGCGCCGCGCGGCCGGCCAGCGCGCCGATGCGCTCCGGGTCGCCGCCCATGCGGCGCAGGTGGTGCGACACCGAGCGGCCGATGTCGCCCAGCAGCAGCATCGCGGGCCCCTGCCCGATCACCTCGGGCACGTGCACGCCCTGCGCGCGCAGCAGCTCGATGCGCCGCCGCTCCACGTCGCGCCCGGCGTCGCCGCCGCGGTGCGGCGGCGCGCGCAGGCAGTCCGCGCCCAGCGCGCCCACCACGCGGTTGAGCAGGCCGTGCACCAGCCGCCGCGCGAGGCCGCCGCGCGGATAGTGCTTCAGCCAGACCCGTTCGCCGTGGATGTGCAGTCCACTGGCCATGCCGGCGGATCAGTAGCGCAGCAGCGCCGACGCCCAGGTGAAGCCGCCGCCGAAGGCTTCCAGCAGCAGGTTCTGGCCGCGCTGCACCTTGCCCGAGCGCACCGCGTAGTCCAGCGCCAGCGGCACCGAGCCGGACGAGGTGTTGGCGTGCTGGTCGACGGTGACGATCACGCGGTCCATCGACATGTTCAGCCGCTTGGCGGTGGCCTCGATGATGCGCAGGTTGGCCTGGTGCGGGATCAGCCAGTCGATGTCCGCCTCGTGCATGCCGGCGGCCTCGAGCGTCTCGCCGACCAGCGCGTCGAGCGTCTTCACCGCGACCTTGAACACCTCGCGCCCGGCCATGCGGATGCGCACGCCGTGGTTGGGCTCGTCCCTGAAACCCGCGGACACGCCCACCGGGTTGTACAGCAGCTCCTTGAAGCCGCCGTCGGCGTGCAGGCAGGTGGCGTAGATGCCCGGCTCGCCGGAGGGCTCCAGCACCACCGCGCCGGCGCCGTCGCCGAACAGCACGCAGGTCTCGCGCTCGCTCCAGTCGACCATGCGGGTGAGCGTCTCGGCGCCGATCACCAGCACCTTCTTCGACTGCCCGCTCCGGATGAACTTGTCGGCCACGCCCAGCGCGTAGACGAAGCCCGAGCAGGCCGCGTTGACGTCGAACGCGGCGCAGCCGTTGGCGCCCAGGCGGTGCTGCACCAGGCAGGCGGTGGACGGGAAGACCAGGTCGGGCGTGGTCGTGCCCAGCACGATCAGGTCGAGCTCGGACGCCTTCACGCCGGCCGCCGCCAGGGCGCGCTCGGCCGCGGCCAGGGCCAGGTCGCCGGTGGTCTGCCCCTCGGCGGCGACGTGGCGCTGGCGGATCCCGGTGCGGGTGCGGATCCATTCGTCGCTGGTGTCGACGAACTTCTCCAGGTCGGCGTTGGTGAGCACGCGCTCGGGCAGCGCGCTGCCGGTGCCGATGATGCGGGAATAGATCGCGGTCATTGCTTACCCATGGTGCGGTGGGACCCGGCGCGGCTTCCCGCGCGCAGGCCAAACCGCAACGTTACGTTCACGGACGCCCAAACGCAAAAGCGGCGCGTCGCCGCGCCGCCTTGCGGGAGTCGGGATCCTCGCGGAAGCGGTCAGTCCTCTTCGACCACCGCGGCCTGGGTGTCGATGACCTTCTTGCCGCGATAGTAGCCGTCCGCGGTGACGTGGTGGCGCAGGTGCACCTCGCCGCTGGTCGGGTCGGTCGCCAGCTGCACGGTCTTGAGCTTGTCGTGCGAGCGACGCATGCCGCGGGTGGACGGGGTCTTGCGGCTCTTTTGGACGGCCATGGCGGTTCTCCAGCTAAATCAGTGTTTCTTCAGTTCGCGCAACACCGCGAACGGGTTGTCGGTACGCCCGTCGTTGGAGGCTTCCTCCGCCGCAGGGCTGCTCGTTACTTCATCAGGCAGGCTGCCGTCCGGGTTCACCGGGACCAGCGGCATCGCCAGCAGCAGTTCGTCCTCGATCACCTCGGCCGGACTCAGCCGGCCGTCCTCGCTGACCAGCAACGGCTCGCAGCCGGGCGGCAGGGCGGCCTCCTCGCGCTCGGCGCGGATCAGCCCCAGCCGGCTGCGCAGCGACAGCGGCAGCACGAACGGCTCCAGCGTCCGCTGGCAGACCAGCGTCAGCGGCGCCCGCACGCGCACGTCGAGGTAGGCGGTGCCGAACTCGTCGCGCCCGAAGTCCAGTTCGTAGCTCGCCTGGCCCTCGCTGGCCGCCAGCGCCTCGCAGAGGCGGGGCATCGCCGCGATCGGCAGTTCCCCGGCGAACGAGCGCCGCGCCGAGACCATGCGCCAAGCATCCACGGACTCAGGCAATGACACGGACATAATCGGCAAATCTTAGGGTTGCGCCCCGGTCAAGTCAACTCCGCGCCGGCCGGAAGGCGCGGCGCGCGGCTGGCGCGGCCGCGGCCGCGGCGCGGGTCCCGGCGCCCGCGCCGCCGGCGCTTTGCCGCCGGCGCGGGCATGCGGCAGACTGGCGTCCCGCCGCCGCGCCCAGCCCCCTCCTTGGACACGCCCCTCGCCCTCGGCATCGCCGCGTTCTTCCTGCTGCTGGTGGCCGCGGTGGGCCTGTCCCTGCTGCGCCGGCGCCGGCTGCAGCGGCGCAGCGAGCGGGTGCACCAGCTGCTGCGGCTGGCCGACCAGCTGGAGGCCGACCTGCGCACCTGCCGCAACGGCCTGCTGCAGGCGCACGCGGTGATGTCGCTCAACCCGGACCTGCCGGCCGCCGGCGAGCAGGAGGCGCGGCAGGCGATCGACGCCGGCCTGCGCTCGCTGCTGCTGCAGCGCATCTGGATCCGCGACCGCTCGGCCCAGGCCAGCCAGCAGGAGCTGGACAGCACGGCCGACGCGATGACCAGCACCCGCGACCGCCTGGAGCCGCTGCTGCGCGCGCTCGACCAGGCCCGCGGCGACCTCGACCACGCGATGCGCGAGCACATCCGCCGCGAGCCCGGCGCATGAGCGTGCGGCTGGTGCTCGGCTCCACCTCGCGCTACCGCGCCGAGCTGCTGCGGCGGCTGGTCGCCGGCTTCGAGCAGCGCGCTCCCGGCGTCGACGAGAGCCCGCGGCCGGGCGAGGCCCCGCGCGAGCGCGCGCTGCGCCTGGCCGCGGCCAAGGCCCGCGCCGCCGGCGCGGAACTGCGCGACGCGCTGGTGATCGGCTCCGACCAGGTGGCCGAGCTGGACGGCCGCGTGCTGGACAAGCCGGGCAGCGCCGAACGCGCCGTCGAACAGCTCGCCGCCTGCTCCGGCCGCAGCGTGCGCTTCCACACCGCGCTGTGCCTGCTCGACACGCGCGACGGCCGGGCCGCCACGCACGTGGATCAGACCACGGTGCGGTTCCGCGCGCTCGGCCACGACGAGATCGTCCGCTACGTCGAGCGCGAGCAGCCGCTGGACTGCGCCGGCAGCTTCAAGTGCGAGGGGCTGGGCATCAGCCTGTTCGAGCGCATCGACAACGAGGACCCCAGCGCGCTGGTCGGGCTGCCGCTGATCGCGCTGGCGCGGCTGCTGCGCGCGGCGGGCGTCGCCCTGCCCTAGGGCGTGTCATCAATTGAGCAGGATGACGGCGGCAGCGCCGTAGATAGCACCGAGGAAATTACGAGCCGTTTTGTCGTATCGAGTGGCGATGGCGCGGTACTGCTTGAGCTTGGCGAAGAAGT